>RCUJ01000321.1_pt1 | contig 28157 bp, 44 predicted proteins | sample 2166321 | NCBI WGS metagenome assembly RCUJ01 (sample SAMN09932808, study PRJNA488358) | compost metagenome | feature: garden; material: soil; isolation source: compost soil in an enriched community after 118 h of incubation | place: Germany: Experimental Botanical Garden Goettingen | collected... | reverse complement strand
TCAGTCGACGATACTGCTGCAACAGATACAACGCATTACGCAGGGCTGGGGATTGACGGACTTCTACTTCAGACATGGCTGTCCTTAGTAGCTGATGTAGATGACGATAGCCAGCTTACCTTCAGCTGGACCGGTACGGGTGAAGTGAACAACCTCATCATCACCGTTCATCCGGACGTTGGCATCGAACGATTCGTTGTCTTCGTGCAGACGCTTACGATCGATCTCGAGGCGAGCGCCTTCATCAATCGTGACGTTAGCCCAGTTCAATGCCTGAGCGGGAGTGACGGTGCCGCTATCGGCAACCGCGAGGGACAGCGTGATCTCACAAGGGAACGAACGCATGATAGCTCCTTATCGTAGTGTGGTTCTGTAACGCATGGATGGTGGGAAGACTGGGATGATCGCGTCGTGGACGGTGTGGCTACCACGATCCCGTAGATCGGTCATCTCACCATTACGGATAACGATGTTTACGTCAACCATGAAACCCAACGCTTCTGGTACGAGGTTAACGTAACCACCTGGACTGTGGGCGACACTCACCACCATGAGGATCGGAGGACACCCTTCACCGAATGGCGAATGCGTCATCAGTCGAGGCAGATCCAAGACTAACTTACGACGCTTACGCACGGTCTCGAGTGACGTGACTACATGCTCCGACAATTCAGGATGGACGTCGTCCAAACCCGTCCACTTCTCCTTCTCCCTTACGGGCGTAGGGTCTGGGTGCTTACTGGCGGTGGATGCCAGCGCTTCGAAGAACGTCACGTCGTCGATGTGGTGCTCGATACCGAGGAGCTTCTTGACAGTCTCGACGTGCTCTTCCTTATCCACCACCAGTCGATAGATCTTAGGGATCGCTACATCTTTAGCTTGCTGCATGGGGACTCCTAGCGAGATAGTTCGCTTTAAGTTGCTTCAGGCAGGCGATGTCAAGAATGTCTTGATCGATCTTGTGCTGCTTGCGACGTGGGTGGGTGGACATGTGCACTTTCTGTGCGATCAACGCATCGAGCGTATACATGCCAACACCTTCGATGTTCATCCAGTCGCGAGGCTTTTCCATGCGATGCAGATCGACAAACTCATTCCAGACGATCAGCTGATCGTTAGGGTCCAACGCCCCACGGACTTCGAACTCACCGGTCTTAACCAGGCAGTCAAAGACTTCCGCAGGGATATCCAAATCGATGTCTGACGACTTATCACGCAAGCCCAGCATCAAACAAGCACCGCCAGCACTTACCAACGCTTGACCCTGAGTCAGACCCAGAGTGTTGCAAGTCTCTTGATACTTCTTGATGAATTCAAACTTGTCCATTGCACAATACCTTCTTAGGGGTGGATTCAAGTGTGTAATGTGTGACTTAAAATCAGACAGATACAAAATAAAAAGTGTCGAGGTGGGTTACCCCACCTCTATGCCGCTACACCGCAGGAAGGTTCATCACGATACTGACGGCCATTACAATCAACAGCACAAACAGTACCGAACCAACCATCCACTTCACCGTTTCCTCACTCTTGCACCGCAGGGCCAACACAACTACCCCAGCAATGGCTGCGGCGATGATGGTAGACACAGCGTAGAACGCAAACGGGTTGACTCCTTCTGGGACCTTTACGCTCAGTAGACTAAGGAACCCCAGTAACCCAATTACTACCCATTCCATTTACGACTTCCTAACGATGAATTGTGGTGAACCTGACGTCTAGGTTATATCCAATGAGTTTGAAGTTACGGCCCTTCAGATACCCTTTGAACTCGAGAGTGCTGTCGTTGAAGCTGACAGTCCCAGTGGCCTTATCGACCTTACCTACCATCTGACCGCTCGCCCACTGATGGTCGATGTCAACGGTGATGACGCCAAGTATGCTGACCGTGGTCTTAGGGCTGTGGATCACTTTGTGGTGCCTGGTCACGAACTTGCCTGACCGGAGCTTCTTGCTTCTGACTAGATGAATCTGAGAAACGCGAAGGGTAGACATTAGATCCCCGTTTGGTAAAGAATCGGTTGAAGATGTAGACGAACGACATCACACCTAACCCTGCGCCGATAGCGCCTGGGATAACGTGCATCATGGTACCGCCCTTAGCGATCATGAGTACCGCACTACCTTCGCCCAGATAGATGCAGCAGCCAACGACACCCATTCCTAGGTAATGGTTGACTGCCACAACTTTCTGTTGAAACGCACGAGCGCCAATGACGAAGAACACTGTGAAGAAGATGGTGACGTATTCCAATACAACCTCTATCCAAGTCTGATGCGCTTTAAGTTGGTCGGATCAATGTAGCGGATCTGACTCAACCATTCGTTGACGGTCTTCTTGATCATCCAGATCTTGCCTGAATCACCATCACGCACATCACCCACCCGAGCAATCCAGGCATTCTCCCCGTCTTTGAACAAGACCCTGAACTGCTCGCCGTATTCGACTTTCAATTCAGGGACGAACATCCCGTCAAGATCGAAGAACACGAAGCCCTGGGTAGCTTGGTGGACCATGTAGTTGTAGCGACGGCAGGCGTAACACGCAGCACGGAAACTGCGTGTGTCGTGGAACCATTCACGCTGGATCAATTCCAAATCGACTACCTGTGACATGACCACTCCTTCAGTTCAGTGTTTCGCCAACAGCAGCGGCGGTGAGGGGGAACATCAGCTGAGGGTAGATCTCAACCTGATAACCTTCTTCGTCAGGGAGAACGTTGTTGGAGTCCGGTACCAGGATCTGGATAACCCGGAGACCTTCAGTGAGTTCGGTTTCAGGTAGGAAGCCAGAAGCCTTCAGCGCCTTTGCATCCGCTTCGATTGCACGGATACGCAACGCTTGACCGTTAGACAGCGTGCCGCAGCGGTCAGTGATCGCTGTGATGTCGAAGGTATCATCCTCAGACGCCATGGTGATGTAGTTGTCCACGAACACAGCCAGCGTACGAGCACTGATGCCGTGTACCAGACTGATCGCTTCGAAGCCCACCTTACTTACAGCGTCGACGCTGTACGCGCGATCGTAGCCACCTTGTTCAGTAGCGAAGATACTGCGAACAGCATAACCCTGCGCTGCGATCAGCGCTTCGCTTTCAGCCTTGGCGGCTGCGAAGTTGATGGCACGGACGCAGTTGATCAGGAATGCTGGATCCTGCTTGGTGAAGTCGGTAGCCTGAGTCAGGTACTCGCGGATGGTGACACCCTTGATCACAAACTCAAGGTTCGAGGCGATGTCGTAGATCTGGTAGCAGTTGAGTGCTGTCCCAGCCACAGGCACCAGTACTGCCAGGTCGCGCAGGTTCTGTACGGACACAAGGTTGGTGAAGTCGCCGAAGCTGAGGGTCTCTTGCTTATCCTTAGGATAGCTCAACCACAGCGCTTCAGCGGCTTTGAGTTCTTCTGCCAGGCCAGGGTGGGTCTCCACGTTTTGTGGGAAACATTTGGCCAGCGAGTGATCGAGGAGGTAATCGGAGAAATCCTTTTGGGTCTCTTCGGTGTAACCGTCGTCGACGTTGTAAGCGTTGAACACCACCCAGAAGTTGAAGTCAACCAGGGCGATAAAGCCAATGTTGAAACACGCGAAGACTTCGGTGGCTTTGATGTTACCGATCAGCAATTGTTCGTTGATGTTGATGCTCATGTCCCACTCCAAACGAGGCAGCTCCCATCGCTACCTATTAATAGAAGAGCTGGAGGGTGCGATCCCTCCAGCTGTGTAACGTGTTGCTTACTCCATGCGGTCGATGAAGTAATCGGTCAGACCGTGCTTGGTGCGAACGCGCAGGGTACGAGGACGGGTTACGTCCAGACCTACTGCGTGTTCTTCACCACTGGTGTCCATGTGGTTGTTCAGCGAGTGAGCTTGAACCACACGCTCAGCTTCACGCAACTCAGGACGCAGCAGTTCAGCAAACAGCGCCGAACCCACACCTTCACGGCGGTCACGCAAGCCAGCCACCATCAGGATGTCGAGCATGTACTTGTTGGCGCGTTCACCACCAGTCCAGCACGCAGGCGGTACAGCGATGCCCACGATGTCCAGCAACATGCCAGGAGTCAGACCCATGTCACGAGCCGGCTGTGGATTGTTGGTGGTGTGCCAGGCCAGGGTGTTGCGCTCTTCTTCCAGGTCGTACCACCAGATGCGGCCAGGGTTCTCGCTCACCGCGTTGCTGAAGTAGACGTACTTGTCGGTAGGAACCGTCAACGCTTGGATAGCCAACGCATCAGGCAATACCTTCTGCTTGAACTTCTCCCAGGTGATGTTGCCACCTTCCGCCGGCTTCAGAGTGATCTGAGGCTTCTCTTCCGACTGCTTGGTAACCAGGTCACCGAACAGAGGGACTTCTTTCGCAGGCGCTTCCTCTACGGCCGGTGGAGTCCAGGTGAAACGGATCTCGTCCATACGCGCCATACGGCGTTCCAGGTCAGCCGAACCCAGACCCAGATCAGCAAAGATCTGCTGCGCTACTTTGACGTTACCGTCGGTAGGGGCAGCAGTTTTCTGACGATAGAACTCTGGATCGACCTTCGTCACGAACGTACGCAGAGCTGCTTCAGGTTGACGGCCTTCAGCGATACCGTCCAGCAGGATGGTACCTTCCACGTTGTTGATCATGCCGGAGAACGATGGGTGCGCCAACGCCGATTCACGGTAGACCAGGTTACGCACTTCGCTGATGGATTTGTTTTCCAGGGTCTTCAGGAAATCAAACAGCCAGTCCAGCTGAGGCATCCAACGCTCGCCCAACTTGCCGGTGGTCTTCAGCTGGTTGATGGCAGTCGACACCATCAGAGGTGTGTAACGCTGAGCAGCCTTCAACAGCAGATCGAAGGAAGTGCGGCCATCGCCTTCGTAACGTGCGAGCTGATGCTGCATGACGATGTGCTTGCCGATCGGCTTGATCTCGTAGTGAGTCCAGCCCGACGTTTCGCCGGTACCCCACTGTTCGTGTTCGGTGTAGAAACGGTTGCTGATACCGCTACGCAGAACCAGTTGCTCGATCGCTGTGACGGACGCCTTGTATTCTTCCGGCGCTACCGATGGATCCCACAGGGCGCTGACCAGTTTGCCTTCTGGAGTCACGAACACCATGTGGCCGAAACGCTCGAAGAACTGGCGGCAGCTGGAGCAGCTGTGGTGTTGTTGATCAGCCAGGGGGAACGCTTTACGGTAAACCGTAGACAGACCCTTGGACTTGGTGACGAACAACGCAGGACCGTACTGCTCCATGCGTGCGTCGAAGGTCGCTTGGACCTGGGCTTTCAGTTGCTCGAATTCAGGACCCGAACTGTTTACTGCGTTAACTTGGGCGGTTTGGGTCAATTGTTCGTTGCTCATCTTTCTTCCTTAGCTTGGGAGTCTTACAGTCATTCCAGGAACATCAACAAACGTCACGATGTAAGCCTGGCAATCTCGATAACGGTTAACAGGGATAGGTTGGACTTCGATTACCCAACCCATGTCGTTCAGGCAGGACATGACCTTGGCCGAAGGATAACCAGCCATCAGCACCGTAAGGCGTTGACGACCAGTCTCACTCGACACGATGTGCTCTTCTACTTTAAGTCCGCCCATTATTGTTGCGCCTTAACAGGCTTGGCGTGAGGGATACCTTCCTCTTCAAGCAGAGAGATGATCGACTCTGCATAATCGAGGGTGAGGATCGGACGAAGAGTGGCGGTGTACCCTTTTGCGGTCGCCAACAACATGCGGCGTTCGTGCAGGGTATAATGACCTTCAGGATCGACGTCGTGATCAGCCACGCGCTTATCGGCGAGGGCCTTGTCTTCAGCCGCCTTAGCCAACTGTTTTGCGGTTGGAGGATTCTTGGCAGTTTCCTTCGTAACCTTGATGGCTGCTTCGTGGTCGTCCTGAGCTTTAGCCAGGTTCTCCAACGTACCGCGCAGTTCCATGATGAACTGAGTAGCTTCATCGTCGGTGAGTTCACGGCTGACGTAGGTGGAGCGACCGAAACGTTTGTAGTAGGTGAACGCCACATCGCGCCAGACCAGTACGAATTCTTCATCACCCATGTAGCGGGTTTCAAAGAGTTCGGTATCCAGCACCTTGTCGAACTTAGGCCACAACGGATCTTTGTCCGCATCAAACGCGGTAGGGATCCATTTGCAGATTTCATGCATCCGGGTAGTGATCACCTTACCCGTGTCGGTTTCATCCAGGGCGGATGACAGGCCAGATTCTGAGGCTTCGTCAGGATCTTTGAATGTAACGAACAACGAGACATCTTTCGGATTGTTATTCATGCGACATATTCCGTCTACGTTAGACATGTCATATCGACGTTCTGTGAGATTTTACATCTAACGGAAAATCGACCTGATTTGGGTGGTATTGAACACGCAGTACTCAGGGAATCCCTCAGACCCGTACCCATTACCGGCATGTACTGCACCGTCGTAGCCACGTTCGATCAACATGCCCACTTCTTCGGTATCCGCAAAGAACGGATAGGCTTGGAAGTAGAGCTTGCTGATTTCCCCGTCCTTGCACTTGAGGTAATGGTCGACGTTTCTGTAGTAGCCCACTCGGTTGATGCGTTCTTTCCACTGATCGGTTGCTTCGATCCATTGGGCGAACTTGCGGGCGATCCGCATAGCTTCCAACAGTCCCAGTCGAGCTGCCACATCGGACAGCTCGAGGTAGGCACTGTTGGGTTGGTTGACAAACGGTTTCCGCATACTGAGGCGAACCGGATAGATACGTGGAGTATCCTCAGGTCCAGCCTTGAGATTCTCTGCGGGTTCCGCATAACGGTTTGCGACTTCTATCATGGAGAAATAGAAGGCGCGAGTCTTTGACCGCAGGTGATTCGTATCGGGGCTAGAAATCTCACCCCGATAGAACACACCGGACAGGTCAGGAGGAGATTGTCGCTTGACAGTCTCTCTGGCCATTTTCACTTCTCCTTATGTTTCTTGCCAACGAGCTCAGAACGGTTCCAGCACAGGCGATAAGCCTGATTCACACCAGCGTCGGTCAAACCTTGAGTGGAGACCGTCACCAAACAACTACGCATCGTTTCCACGATGGTGTCGTTAGCTCCTTTATCGGCGGTAGCTGCCTCAGCTTGCACTTGATTACTTGCGCGAGCCATTTTCATGATCCCGCAGAAGCCTGCGAAAGTGAGGAGTACCGCACCTGCCATTACTGCACCAACAAGGAACTTCTTTTTCAATTACTTCTACTCTGCGGAGGGGTTAGGACTAACAGATACGTTAGTCCTGTAACTTTTGATGCCTAGGGTTTGGACTTCGATAGGATGGCCGTGTAGTTGACGCGCGTACCGATCAGACGCTTCTCGATCTCCCACTCGATGGTGCGATGACCGTAGTCGAACTGGATCATGCCGACGTCCTTGCCATCCTGCTTGAGACGGTACTGGAGTTGATCGACGTCAGCTTCGACATGAACCAGATCAATCGTAATCGGTTTCTCGGTCTGCCAGCCACCTGTACGATGAGCGAATTCAAGATCCTTGATGCCGACCACATAGTGCGTCCGCCGGGAAAGGTCTTCACCCGCCGTCAGGTTAACCCGTCCACCGCCGTAACCCATGACGAAGTGATCGAGCTTGGTGACCTCGTCTTTACTGACCGTGCCTGCTTCGGACATCCCGCGTTCCCGGAGCAGTTTGTCCTTGTTGATCTTGAAGAGGTGTTCCAGCACACACTCACACGCCGTAGAGAGCGTGTAGGACTTACCGGAGAACTCTTCTTCCTTGGACGCTGACTGGATATCCCAATTCCAGAGGTGAGCGTACTCACTGTAATGGATCGAGTGGCTCAGTTGGGTCATTTCACACAGCCAGTGAATCTCGAGGTATGCTGCGAAGAATCCAGGATCGGACGGGTGGTTGAAGTTGGCGAGCCTCACCTCACCCTTCTCAAGCCATTGAGGGAAGTGGTCACCGCCCAGAGGCTGCCAACGGATGATCTCGGCGATAGCACGCTGCTTGGCTTCGCAGATATCAGCGAATTCCCACTTATCCAGGCCGGGGATGTAGTAGCTGATGTTGACGACACGACCTTTTGGTTGGAAGTCACCATGGTTGGATTTGACCATGGCGTTGATCTTGTCCCAGGTCTCCACGTTGGTTTCCGGGAGGCGCAACAGACGGCTTGCAAATTCACTCATGATTAATAGTTCCCGAATTCGTAGGAGGTGTGGGTGATGACGTTGCGGTCAAACGACAACGCACCACGACATTTACCGATGATGACGTCCTGGTGGACTTCAAGGGTTTCCTTGTCGTAACCACTTGGCGCAGCGTACAAGGCGATGTCGTACTCGTCATGGAGATTGCGAGGACGTTCGTAACCACGACCAACCAGGTGCTGAAGGAAATCCTCACTGTCATGGTGGAGGCGTTTGAGCTCAGTCGCATTGCGACCCAGGAACCCACTCGCCACAAAGACGAAGTTGTTCAAGGCCGAACGACGCATATTGCGAACACGCAGGCGGGAGTCGATAGGCGCCATCATGCTGTACCCATCGATGTCCTCGATGATGACCAGTCGCATGTCGCGCGTACCGTCTTCCAGATCCGCCATGAGTTCCATCACTTCGGTGTGATCGAAGAGGCTGAACGTCTGGATGACCACATCCACTGCCGGTGCCGCATGGTGCGTTGCGTAATCGCGCAGGCGCGCCGCAGTGGCGTTGGAGTGAGTCATGTAGAGGATACCGGTGTTCGCCTCCCAGTCCTCGTTAGGCGGGGTGCTGACGGCGGAGCGGAACAGGTTCTGCAACAACAGGTTGTAGTCGCTACCCAACAGACCTGTAACGTGGATGGTTTCGCCCAGGAAGAGTTGTGGACGATGTCCCAGCGACTTGGTCAGCATGCAGCTGGTAGGCAGCAGCAGTTCTTCACGGTCCAATCGGTTCATGGATCATTCCTTCCTGAATAGGTCGAGGAGTTTATCGATGCCGAAGATGATGGCCCCGACGACTGCCAGAGGCCACGACACTACGAGCTCGTAGGGCTTCTTGAGCATGCGGGAGTTATCATCCAGCGATAGGACGAGGATAAACGTCCAGGCGCCGAAGATAACCACACCGGCGATGTAGATTTTGATCAACATCCAGATTAGTGCGAACATTGTAGTTCCTTACTCAGTCGAGTGGCTTTCAGGAGGAGGTCATTGAGTTTCGCGAACTCTTCATGACGGTTGATTTTGTACGCGATGTCGGGAGCGAACTTATAGATGAAGCGATTGACTTCAAGTTCGTACTGCTCGTTGTAACGGGCAGTGTTCCACTTCCAGATCACAAAGGCTAGTCGTGATGAGTACCAGCCGAAGATGGTGGACATTACGATGTAATAGAAGAAGGCAGTACCCATGTTGTCAGGCAGCGCTGCTCTACAGATGTCATTCCAACGCAGGATGACGGCGAAGTAAAACGCCAGGTACACGATGACGAGCAGGACGTTGGTCCAGAGAAACTTCTTTTTACCTAACATGGAGATCTTCCTTTATATACCGCCGAGTGGATCAGGGACGGGTGACTTGTGTTCCACACGCAAAGCGACGCGTGCGTATTGCACTTCACCGTGTTTGGTGAAAGTGTACGTTTTATCTACGGCGTTTACGACCAGGGTCATAAGCAGCCGATTACCCGACAGTTTTCCTGGCAGGTTCGGCACGTAGAATTCGAGGTGAAACGGGTTACCATTAACGCGATGCATGAAGGCATGACTGGAGAACATATCCCGAGGGGTAAGCCCGCCGAGAGTGATGTCCCCGATCTCACCATCGAACGGGAACGGACCAGTGCCTTCTTTCAGTTCCATGCAGATCCATTCTGCACAGACTACATTCTTTTGGGCGTTATTGTTATTCATGTCACTTCCTAATGTGATTGACGTTATTCTGTTGGTGGGTCTGGTACGATAGCGAAGGTCTTGCGTTCATCCCTCGCTATAAACGCATCCAGGATAGGTGCAGCGTCTTTGAACACGAACGCCGACATGTCTTCGAAGTTGTAGGCGTCGTACGTGTACTCCGGAGTGAGCTTGAGGCGGAATACCAACTCAGCCATCACGTCCTTGACTTGCTGCACCCGACGCTTGGTGAGGAGTTCGTCCTTTTCTCTTTCTGGTGGTATAGCGTCCTTGAAGATCATGGAGAGGTAGCTGGAATGAATCTTCTCATCCAGATACTTCACGATCACAATCCGAACACCCTCGACTTCGGTATCGTAGGTATAGGTATTGATCTTTCCCCAGAGGTTTTGGCCTGCTGCGTTGGGATCAAAAGCCGCGTAACCCAGGATATCGTTTAAGTCGGTGGGAGGATCTTCATCAAACCCTACCACCATCATTAGAATGGACATAACTCACCTCAGCTGTTGCTGCGTGTTTCCTTCACGAGTTCATCGTAGGAACCGTCCAACTTACCGGCCTTGGTGGCTTCGATAGTCTGGGACAGTTCCGTCTGAGTATTCGGGATAGGCAACATGCCTACGTTGGAGTCACGATGGAACCACTGCACCATCGGGATCTTGTTCGGGGTTTCGGTGTAGACAGCCACTTCCCAACCCATCGGGAGGAGGTCGTCGTACAGCGCGATCAAGAACTTCTGGAGTTGCGGTGAGATCATCTTCTTGAACAGCTGACGCACCGTGCTACGGAAGATCTTGCGGTGTACCAGGTGATTCTCGAAGACGTCCTTTGGCATGAACAGATCGCCGAAGGCCATGTGGATCATGACGATGCTGTCGGTTTCGCCATCGCCGACGATGAACACGGTGCCGGTACGATCAGCGGCCGTGGTCACCTGACCAGATGCTTTATCGCGGAAGTGGTTGGCAGACAAAGCACCCAGGGGGATACCCACAGCCTGTGCGGCGTTGGTGATGTGGATTTCGAGGTCGCCGTTAGTGTTGTACTTGATGGTCATGATGTCCTCCTCGGACTAAACGGATGCGGTGAATGGTCGTTTCACACGGAATGGTTGCCATTGAGGGCTGACCATGTACCGGCGCTGCATCAGGTTTGGCGACATCTCGATCATGTCAGGATGTAGACAACCTTTCGGGAACTTGGTCTTTACGTCCCCACCCCAGACTTCCAACGGGATAGGGGTAGACTTGGCCCGCCTGAAGAACCAGACGTTCATGCGACCACCTGGAGCGTCAGGTTCCCGGATCACTTGACAAACCACCATCCCACCATAGATGCCGCGGTAGGCAGTGAAGTGACTGAGTGTCCCATCAGGATCTTCAAACATATCGAAGTCCCGCTTACAGTTACCTTTATAAGCACGGCGGAACTCGTCCTGCATTTTACGGGCAATATCTGCCATGATGACCTCAGAGGTTATCGAACTTGGTGGTGAGTGCTTCCAGCTTGATGAGGATGCGCTGTCCGGTCCTGCGGTTCCACAACACGACCTCTTCCAACGCCGGCTTGGACATCTCGAACATGACCTCCCAGTCCGCATTGAGACCCATACCACTGCGGATGAGATCCTGGTTGTAAGCCGACTGACCCTGAGGTACGGGGATCATCTCGAATGCCGACGCTTTGACGAGGTCAGTCGCTTCGAGTTCTTTCTCACTACCAGGAACCAGACACTCGTGGGGTACGTCTTCCGGCAACATGTCGACCAAGCCGATCACGATGCCGTTGTTACGCACGCTCCATTGTTCTGGCCAACCAATATTGCGGTTGGGTTTGGTGCGATGGAACGTCAGCCGGCTATAGAGTGTACCGTTCCACATGCCATGGAGCCTGAGGTGTTGGATCAGGGTATCCATGTTGGCTTGCAGTTGCGTGATACCCTCGAACGAACGCAGACGGCTACCGTCATTAGGGCGGAACTGCAACACACCTGGGGGAGTCACGGGGATGTGGACGGTATCCGGTGCGTCTTCTGGCAGACAGTTCGTCATGCCGACTACCCCGAACCCTTCGATCCGCACCAGCCAGGTGTCGTCCCAGCCAATACGCTCATCAGGGCCGGTGGATTTCATGCGCAGGAGGTCGACCTTACCTTCGCCCAGCCAAGGTTCGTTGGACATACACAGGTGTTGCATTAAAGCACCTACCGTCGCATCGAGTTCAACGACAGTGGCCATGGATTCGGCTAAGCCTCCACGATGGAGACGAAAGAGCATGCGTTTCATTCCCTACTCCTAGGTTGGTGATCAATCGGATAATGTATTACCCAATTGTCTTTACAAAAGAAAGAAGGGAAGTGGCGCCCGAAGGCGCCATTCCGGTTAAGTGAAGAGTTTGTACAGCCCGTAGCCTGCCAGGCAGACGAGGGCGACGCCAGCCAGTGCAGCAAGGTACAGTACAGTGCAGACACAGGGCGCGCGTTTGCACTCGCAGCAGTAGGTGTATTGACGGGACATACTCGCTCCTTACTTGGTGTTGACCAACGGTGTAGCGGGGCCGAAGATGGTGGTCGCACGCGAGCCATTCCAGTTCTCGGCTTCGATCAGTTGGATCAGTTGCGGGTTGTTCTTCAGGGCGTTTGCTTTGGCGACGATGGCAGAGGCTTCAGCAGTACCTCTGGCGGTAATACCTTCGGCCTCAGCCAACATCTGGTTCTTCTTGGCATCGGCCTCGCCCTGCATCTTCGCGACGTAGGCTTTGGCATCCGCGATGGCTTGCTGTTCACGGTTCTTCGCCGTATCCACCGCAACGAGCGACTTCACCTTCTCTTCAATGGTGGTTTCGTACGCATCGGAGAAGTTGATATCTTCAACCTGCACAGAGACCACACTGACGAATGCTGGTACGCCATCGCGGATACGTTTGGTGAGGTCCATGACGAACTTCGTACGATCGCCGGCCAAGGTGTCTGCTTTGAATTGACCGAAGGCGTTCTCCGTCTCGCCTGGTGTGATCTTTCGAATGAAGCGTTCTGTTACCCCGTCCAAGGTCTGCGTCGTGCGATACATCTCACCGACCAGCGCAGGTTGAAGCGTCCAGGTCACCGACACCCGCATGGTCGCAGGTTGAGTGTCCTTGGAGTAAGCCGCTAGGCTCGGGAAGCTGTCAGTCCAGGTCTGGAGGCTGACGCGCTTCACTTCATGGTAGAACGGGAACTTGATGTGGACACCAGGTTCTTCGATCTTCACCAGCTTACCGCCACCCAGGACGACACCGCGCTCGGCTTCGTTGATGGTGTAGATGCTGGAGAAGACCAGGCAGAGTACGATGATCGCGAGGATCGCCGCTGCTGCCGACTTGATCGGGTTACGCTTGGCCTTATCGATGAAGGTGTGGCCGCGAGGGATTTGCTCGAAGTTCATTGTGTCGCTTTCCTTACTGCTTTGGGTTGCCGCCTCGGGTTCCTCCAAGACGGGTGCTTCTTCTACCACTTCCGGTTCCAACAGTGGGTACTGCGGTACCGGAGGCGGTGGAGGTTTGACTTGCGGTATTGCAGCTCCTGACACTGGCCGTAATGGCGCCGGGTCTGGACGTTCTGGGATGTCGAGTGGTCGTAGACTACTGTCAGTAGCCCGGCCAGGTAATCCATGAATATGGTGGAGATCTTTGTACAGTAAGATCACACCGCCCGACCGCTTGAACTCTGAGTAATCCAGATCAGACGATAGGCGGTTAATGTACTGACTGATCGGTGGAGCTACCCACAACCGACCACCTGTCGAACGACCGATGCGGTTGTTGAACGACTTGGACAGATACTCAGGCCAGCCACGCTTATCCCCGAAGTTACTGGGGTAGTCGCTTAGGATGAGGTCTTCTTGTTCAGTCGTCCACCAAACCGCGATCGTGTTTTGTTTGTGCTGCCATCGTTGCAGCGCTTCAGAATACTCCATTTACCACCGCATCACTTTGCAGCAATACGCTCCAATGCTTTATGGACAGTACCGTTAGACATCTCGATCACCTCGAAGATATCGACAAGCTCCAGGATACCCACTGGGGTTTCAGCGTTCTTGGCGATGCCTTCGTAGTCGATCTCAGTCTTGGCTACGAGACCAGTGCTCGATACCTTGAACTCCGTGATGACGCCAAGGATGATCTTGCTGTCGCGACGGCGTACCACCTGACCGACTTGCGGCGCCCAGGGTTGTATGTTCAGCTTGGCTGCCAGCTCCTCGACGTGGGAGGATGAAGTAACATCGTCGTCACCGACATCTTCCAGCATGCTGCGTTCCAGGCGGGAGATGATTTCGGAGTTCATACTCCGGTGGTGGGTTCGGGCCACTTCGGCAATCTTCTCGCGCATCCCGTCAGGAAGACGGACTACGAATTTGTCGGCTGTACGGCTGCTGTAAACTGCTTGTTTGATTGGACGCATGTTACTATCCTCCACGGATTTAGATATAAAGTTCGGTGTATTCTTCGGTGGTGCAGATCGGGATGATCCAGGTGGTGTCTTTGTGGGTCAGGTGGATGTTCGCGGTTTTATCCTCGATCACAGCCTGAGGACATTGCCACTTCAGCTCATCGATCGCAAGCTGACTCAACTTCGGGTCGATGAAGAACCCATGCCTCTGGCTGAGATGTGGTTGCTTACGGATGGCCTCCACGACGTAGGAAGCCCAATGCCGGGCACGTTTCTTCTGCTCGAAGAGTTGAACGGCATTGTAGCGCAGTACGATTGCCGCGATCAGGAAAACGATGACGAGGATGAGGATCCCAGAGATTACTGAATCAGACATCAGCTTTCTCCTTACGGTTGGCTGCGTGCCACTCTTGCAGCGACCGATAGTTGCGGTCACGCATCTCGGTACCGTTCCAGTCCTTGCCTTCGTGCTCGTAGTCACGATAGTGGCGCCAGATGAAGTTCGCAATCGCACGACTGCGGAAGCGGCCTTCCGTGCAATGCACCACGATGTTGTCACCCGCCGCGTTAGCGCGTTCCGCGAATTCGCAGATACGCTGACAGACGATGTCTGGGATACGAGCATCGGGCTCCACAGTCACGTCGTACACTTCTTTGTGTACAACCTCAAAGCTTGGGTAACGACTGTGGCCGAAGCCAACCCGCAAGACACGGGTCGGTTCAGTCAATGCGGCTGCGGCTTCAGCCGACATGAATTGTATCGTTGGCATTTCTCTTCCTTAATAATGAACGTCTACGACAGCGACGATGGTTTCAGGTGGTAACGCTTCGAGAGCGTCGAGACCTTTGTGGAGGTGCTCTTCGGTAGTCATCAGATCGTCGAGGTCATACACCACACCACCTACGATCCAACACGACAAGGTTTTAGCACGCAACGGTGACAGGCGATCAAGCAGGGTATCCGACCAGCGATACTCTTCCATCGACCACATCCGGGCTGGAGGGATCTTGTGTTCAGTCCGCAGATCCTCAACCATCTTCCGATAGGTCATGTACGTCGAGAACTGACGGGCATGGATGTGCGCTTCGATGAGGTCAGGGGCAACCTGATCCCTGATCCCAGGATAGAGTTGATGGAAGTACTCCCGGAAGGTTGGGATGTCGATCCCTTTCTCCAGAAGTGCCTTTCTCGAACACGAGGCGTCGAGCTCGAAACGATGAAGATGTTTTTCCATCTCCTCCCAGTCAACGTTCTCAATAGCCAGTGCGGCACGCTGACCAGACTCGTGGGGATTCCCTGGGATGCCGGCAGCGAGGGTAGCCAGCGACATCGGGACGAACGCACCGTAGTGAGCGTCCAGCAGGTCTGGTGATTTAGGCTTGAGGTAATCGATCCAACGACCACCAGGCACCCACCAATCGAACAGCCCTTTACGGTGAACGGCATAAAGGAGGTAGTCATGACCCTTCTTGTAGGTCAGGATGTAACTCGCTGGACCGTAGTCGACGTGCCAGGGCGGCGTGGCATCATCTTCAGGCATGACAATGAAGGCGTCCAGGAAGTCCTTACCGATCGAGCATTCTAGATGCTGGATGGCATCCATGATCTCTTTGATCATAAGACCGCCCGAAGTATCGTTGGGATACCGATGAGCCAGGAGTAGTTCAGACGGCTTGTTGTCTTCCCCGTACCTGTTCATCAACATCATCAACGTCGGCCCATCACTGGCGCCGTAGACCATAATTCCCCTGTGCATAGTGCGCTCCTAAGTAGGGTGTTGTCTGTACAATAATGTAGTATTGTAAAGTTTTACTGCCATTTATCGCACAAAAAAAGAAGTGATGAGGGGGCTTTGAACCCCCTCATCGATCAGAACTCGTCTGGGTTATACGGATCGGTATTGGCGATCACCTCAGTCCACTCGCGCATCAACCGAGGACCTTCCACGTCATCGGAATCGAAAGTGTAGTAGGTGTTCAGATTAGGTACGTCCCTCACCAACTCACCGCCATTGAATACGTAGCGGGCAACACCAATACCCCACACTGTCAAATTCTCGGCGGGGAATTGACGGGAGATGATCTCAGCCGATTTCTTGACATCCCCTAACAGAATGAGTTCAAGTTTCTTACTCGGGTCGTTGTCGTCGATCGGATGGTCTATATAGAAGCGCATAATAAATCCTCGGGCTAAAAAAGAAGTCACAGCTACCGGTTTCCCGGTAGCTGCTTTATGCTCTTACATACGGTCGAAGCGAACGCCAGTGAGGCAGGTCGCTACGTACTTCAGGTCATTCTTCTGACTCTGAGTTTGGCACTTGTAGAACACAGTACCGGCAACAGCGACTACGCCAATGGCGATCAATGCTTTCATGTCTTACTCCATATTCGCAAAGTGTTTCACGTAGAATTCAGACGTCTCGCAATTGCGGACGTTCTGCAACCAGTCAGCCAACTCCACCATCGTGGCACGGTGACTAACCTCACGCAACCAAGGACCTTTGAAGAACTCAATAGTCCCCTTGTAAGCCAGCGGATCAACGATGGTCTTCAGGGGGATGTACTGGAACTCATCCTTGGTGTCGCCGCGGCGCAGGTAGGCGTGTTCGATGTTATCGGCATTACGGCAGATCTCGAAGGAGATCAGGTTGCCATTGGCAGCCATGGTGAATACCAGGCCTGCTGCGTCGTGATGTACATTCATGTTACTGTCCTCCTCGGACTAGGGGGTTGGTGTTACTTGGTTACAACGAGTTCGTTCTTGATGCAGACGATACCACCTTCGTAGCGAAGGGAATCGCAACCTTTAAGCTTACCACCGCTTGCGACAAAGGCTTTATCTTCCTTGGCCATCTGGTGGTTTGCGATTGCGACAACACCAGCAGTGGCGGCCAGCAGAGCGATTGTAGCGATGATGAGCTTTTTCATTGTTGCGATTCCTTATCGGTTACTTGGTTTGTGCAGCGAGGGCGAGACCGCCGATGATGTTCAGGACTACGATGGTGCCAACTACGATACCAACAACTTTCAATGCGCTCATGATTTCTTCCTCAGAATAGGGGGGGGGAGGTTACTTGGCCAGTTCGCGTTTGGTGCGATTGTCATCCAGATGGACGACTACCTTGCCGATCAGTTCTGCGACCGCAATAACGGTCAGGGCGGTCATTGCGATCTTGAACATGATGAATTCCTTAGCAGTGAGTGGTACGGGTGACTGTGATTTCTACGTCGGTGAGACCCATCTTCGCGGCAGCCTCACGCATGGCCTTTACCATCGGATCCGTCTCATCGATAGGATCATGTTGGGTTTCAACCTTCATGGTGTTGCGGTGTTTCTTGTAAGCTGCAATACCACCACCGATGGCAGCACCTACTACGAAGCAAGCAGCGCCAACTTTAACCAGGTTCATAATGCTCATGATACTGTCCTCCACGGACTCAGTGTATGTGTTCATGACCACTATGTATGACTCAAATAAAGTTAAGTGGGATTCTATGACGTCCCCCGCCAACACTTCTTTATAAGGCTAGTCAGCCATGAGCGTACTACGCGAACTAACACTGAATCACATGGCGTTCACTCCTTCGATGGAATGCGCGCAGATCGAAAGTAACATCAATGTGTTGTATGAGCATTTCCACAGCCTGATGACCGCACTCCCTCAGGCAGCCGCTGGTGATGTCTCGATGGAATCCATCGACTACCTGTCCTCGATGGGGTATTCGCCCGAGGCTGATGACGGGAAGAAGTCTCTTGCCCAACGCATCTGGCAAGGGATCAAGAACATCTTCGCCAAGATCAAAGCGTTCCTGGTCCGGCTGTTCGATATCCGCAAGCACCGCTTGAAGGGCAACGATTTCAAGATCGAGAAGCTCAAGAAGTACATCCAGAACATCGACATGGATCGCAAGCCTGAAGGTATCCAAGCGTCGGTAAACACGACCCTACTGCCAGAAGAAGCCGCCCATGCCGTAACGGCTGTGCCTGAGTTCCGTAATGATGCCAAACACGTCATGGAATTCCGCGGTAAGGCACTACGCACCCTGGCCGCTGTGGACCTGAAGAACATCCATGCGGCGGGCGCAGATTCGGTCCTCAAAAGCCTGACCGGCCATGGCACCATGCTGGGTAAGAAACCTGGCAGCCATACCGTCTTCAAGAACGGTGATGATGTCCTGGAATACATCGCCGAGTTCCCACGCGAGTCCAAGTCGGTACGAGTGAACGGCGCGTCCATCCTCACCATGAATGCATTGGTGAAAGCGTACGAAGATCTCAGCGCTGACGATAGCAAGTACCTCGACGAGATCAAGAAGGACGGGGCTATCTCCGACAAGTTCCTGAAAGAACTCGAGAAGTTGATGGATGACAACTCATTCCACAACCTCGATACGGACTGGAAGACAGAAGAAGAGTTCAACGAAAAAAGCAGACGCGCTAACTTCATCTGGCAGGAATGCCACAAGCTCAGCGGCCGTATGTCGAAATTCGAGCGATTGAACCACTCGGTTGTGTTCGACGTCCTTTATAGTGACATCGAAGAAATCTTGCAGAAGTCTCTTGGACAGTACAAGTTCAAGAAAGGCGACCTGCATGAAGAGGACAAAGATCGCTACAAGACCCATGGACGTAAGGTTCAGGACAAGTACGACAATCGTCCGCAATAAAAAAAAGCAGACATAGGGCAGGCTCGCGCCTGCCTCTATGCCCTGTACATCAACTTACGACGGGACGACCCAACATAGTCCTGACGATATCAACGTGGTCCTGGATGAAGGGCCGTATGCCTTTATGCTTACCGCACCGCATCTCCATGTACTTCTTCCCCTCCTCACCGGACAGGTAGCGTACAGTCGAGTTACGATCCATCTCCAGGCACTCAGCATCGAACTCGCTGTCCCACTTGGTGCACCCATCGTAAAACCCTTTGGGAGGGGGTGTAGTCAGATCGACCATCTCCTCCTTCGCTTTCGACTGCTCTCTCCGCAACGAGTTAGCCATATCCGCGTAGTCCATCTTCCCCACTCCCACTCATGTATCAGTTATATTGCGAACCATCTGTCACTGGGATACCCAGCTTGTTGGCCTTGCTTACTTTTGCGTCACCTGCTTCCAGGCCTGCAATCAACTCCGTGGTGTTCTTGGACACACCGGTCGACACTTTACCGCCGCGCAGCTGAATGTAATCTTCCATCTCAGCGCGAGACCGATTGCCGAATCGTTTGCCACTCACCACGTAGGTCTTACCTTCCAGCGAGTTATCGACCATGGCTGGTGGAGCTTCCACCGCGAAGATCGCCTCGTACTGATCGACAATGTCCGGATTCTGCTTGAAGAATGCTTCGACACTGTCAGCTACCACGTCACCGATGTCCGGCAATTCCTCCAGCTCAGCAAACGTCAGCTCCGATACCCGACGCAAGGACGGATAGAAGCGTGCCAAGGTGGCTGAGGTGCCGTCTGCGCAGTTGTGGATACCGAGCGACATGATGAGACGGTCAAGAGTCTGGTGCCTTGCAGCAGCCAATGCAGCCATCTTCTTGAGAGCAGCCTCTTCTGACTTGGTGACCAGCTCCAGCTTGTCCTCGGTCAGGTTGAACAAGTCAGGGATAGAACGCACCCCAAGCTCATCCACACACTTCTCGATGAAGGCTGGACCAATGTCATCCACGTCCAGGACATTACGCCCTACCGCGTACGACAGGAGCTTCTTGATCTTGTCGATACAGTTCGTACCGATGCAGAACAATGAACCACCTTTGTCTTCGACGGTATCCCCACCACAGAACGGACACATGTCCGGGATGTCAGGAGAGAACTCTTCGCGCAGCCGTCCCTGGATAGACCAGGCCAATTGCGGTACCACATCCCCAGCACGACGTACGACTACATCGTCACCGACCTTGAGCTTCAGACGACGGATGTGTTCGACGTTGTGGAGTGTCGCATTGGATACGGTCACCCCACCGACTTGCACCGGACGCACCCGCGCCATAGGCGTCAGTACCCCAGTACGACCCAACTGGAAGTCCAAGTCCGTCATCAGGGTCATTTCTTCCTGAGGTGGGAACTTGAACGCCAGCGCCCAGCGAGGATGCTTGGAGCGATTACCCAACTTGTTCTGGAGGGCAATCTCGTTGACCTTGAACACCAGGCCATCGATTTCCATCGGAAGCTTGTCGCGCATCGCCAACATGTCAGCGCAGTACTTGCGAAGGAGCTCGAAGTTAGCAGTCACTTCACCATCGTTACCGTGGGTCAGGATGTGTAGTTCTTCAGGATCCCAGACACGGAATCCCCATTCCTTCAAACACGCCATCGACTCAGCGTGAGTGTCCGCCACCTGGTTCTGTCCCGCTACACGGTACGCCATGAACTTCAATGGCCAACGTGCAGTATAGGAAGGATCGAACTGGGTGATGATACCCGCCGTACCATTGCGAGGGTTAGCGTAGGACTTCAAGCCTGCCAACTCAACCAGGTTGTTCATGCGTTCGAACGGCTTGATCGGCATGAAGATCTCACCCGCTACTTCCAGGTACGCAGGCCAACCTCTGCCCCGCAACCGTTTCGGTATCGTCCGGATCATCTTGACCTGATGGGTGATGTCGTTACCGATCTTGCCATCGCCCCGTGTAGCGCCCCGATGCAACTTGCCATCGACGTAGATCAATGTAGAGGCAATGCCATCCAGCTTCACTTCACCGGTGTAGGTCACCAGGTTCTGCTTGAGCTGTTCGGCCACCTTCAGACAGAACTCCTCCAGGTCTTCGAGGGTGTGGACTTTGTCCAGGCTGAGCATCTGGCTATCGTGCGTAACCTCCACCAGTCCAGTGATAGGCTCGCCACCTACCCGCTTGGTGGGACTTAATGGATCAGCCAATTCAGGGAACTGTTCTTCCAGATCGATGAGCTCATCCATCATCCGGTCGAACGTAGCGTCAGGTACTTCGGGAGTACCTGCGTCGTAAAGTCTCTGGAGGCGATGGATATCACCAGCCAGAAACACCATGCGTGACTTGTCAGTCATAATGCATCCTCCGTGCCGTACCTTTCACGGTCCAGCTGGTCAAGGGTACTTTGCTTTTCAGCAAGAATGCGTTGGATGTCAGCAGTGATCTTGTCGGTCGTTTCATCAATCATCACCAGGTCAGCCGACGTCACGTCAACCAGCTTGATCTTAGTCGAGAGGAAACCCTGACTGTAACGGAACTTGAGAAACTCCGTACTGTTGCCTTTGACTACCAGGCGGATCTGTCGGTTGGCGTGTTGGTTGGCGAGGAAACGACGAAGGTGAAAATAGATAGCTGCCATGCTTGACGACTCGTGGTTGTGTAAGTGTTTGAAAAAGGAACAATGGATGGACCCATCTCTCACGATGAGAATGTACGACCATAAGTTTTTAGAATCGTATTCTCAAATGGGTGAAGAACAGACTGTACATTCTATACGTACATTAAATAAAAAAATAAATGGAAGCAGGCAGGCAATCACCTGCTTCCATTTACGCCGGGCCGAGTTGGCTTACTTGGTGCCGGTTGGGGTTTCAGTGTTCGGCTTTTCCGTGGACGCAGCTTCGTCGCTCTTGGGCGATTCTGCTTGGGCACCTTCGGCGGGCTTGGCTTGTTCCTTGGATGCCTTGCGATAGACTTCCATGACACGCTCGCCGATGTCGGCCGGAGCAACCTTGCCGGCGGTGATGTCGTCGATCAGGGTGTTCAGGTCACCCTTGATGTTGGTCAGATCACCTTCCAGGTCAGCAACGGCTTTCTTCAGGATGGCGCATTTGTCTTCGGTGGAGACACCAACATCAGCCAGCATCTTCTTCAGGCCACGGTTGGTCAGGAACTGGTAAGCGTTGGCACCGATAGAGATTGCAGCGATACCACAAACAACGATCTTCAAAGACATGGAGTATTCCTCAGGGATTAGGGATGGAGCTTATTCACTTCAATAATGTATCACCGTAATTCTTTCGGTTGCGGCATAAAGGCTGGGAGCAACCCCAGCCTGAACATCATGCTTGTTCGGTACCCAACACACCGCGGGAGTCGCGCTCTTTGGTGCGGTCATTCAGCGCATCAATTGCATGGCCGATCTTCTCGATGGCGATGAAGTTGTTGCGGCATTGGAACTTCCCCTGGTTCAGGGTTTGCAGACGGATCATGCAGACCTCCAGGAGTGCCTCAGTGGACAGACCGTTAGGGTCGCCATTGACGGTACCGCTTTGGAACTTGATGGTGTCCTGGAAGCCACCAGAGGTCAGGATGAAACTATCAACTGTACCAGCAGGCGCGGTAGGCGGACCTGGGACAATATCGAAATCCATCGAACGGCCGGTGTGGTGACGTAGGGTACCTTCTGACATGACTAACTCCTAAATTGTATGTAATTCCACATATCAGGATGACCGCATCATGGGTTTCAGACAAGAACACGGTAAGGTGTTAAAGCTACAGGTGGTCCAATCCTTGTTCGGGTATCTCCCGTTCGATGAGCGGGCTGAACACGAGGAATCTTTCGAAGCCGCTTGCCGTCAAGTGATGGGTAAGAGTTGGGACGATAGCGGACTCTCGATGGAATCCGCAGAAGGTTTGTCGCATTACCTGCGTGGTGTTGCAAGCGTCTCTGGCAACCCTATGCGCATCAACAACCGTAAGTTGATGTCTGGCCTGACTCGTGACGTATTGTCGCTGGAATCGCGTATCAGCGCGTGTGACAACGGTACCCTGGCTGGTGCGATGACTCTTCCTGGCTTGGAGCAGGAAGCTGGCGCTCTACTCAAGCGTTACGGTCTTGATGGTCTGTCTACTGAAGGCTTGGCGTTCGATGCGCTGAAGTTCGTCGGCAAGACTCTGGTGAGTCTGTTCCTCAAGAAAGGCGTTGATAAGGTCGTCGATAAGGCCGAGAAAGCCTTCGACGCCAAGAACGTCGACCACACCGAAGTCCGCAAGATGGTTGACTACATCTCCACCACCACCGGTGTTGTGCGTAAAGTGGAATACGCTCCGGTGGAAGGTAAGGTCTCCGGCGAGGGAATCGTCAAGAACCTGACTTGGGGACACGAGTTCGACGAGAAGGATCCTGTTGGGTTCCTCAAGAAGAAGTTCGCTGAATGGGAAAAGTTCTATCACGCCCACGAAGCGGCTGTGTCCAAGATGTCCGATGCGATCAGGGCGGATGAGAAGTCTACCCGCGCTGCGATCAAGGCCGTTGACGTCGAAGACAACGACAAGATGGAGGAGATTCTCAATAAGGCGAGTGACGCCCTATTGCGGATGGAGACTCCTACCAAGGTCGCTGAGAAGATGAAGCCTGTCTTCCCAGGCGCCAGGATGACCAGCATCTACAAACCTCGTGCTCACGAGTACGGGTGCATCCACGTCATCGCCGATAAGGCGGCCAAGGATATCGCTCAGGTCAGAACACTCAAGAAGGAAGAGGCCGTTGCCCTACTCGAGTGGTTGCATGGTGCGGTCAGTAACCTCCAGAAGTACACCACCGTGTTTGAGAAGGCCAGATGGTCTGACCATTCTGACGGCGATGTGTTCTGGGATCAGATCGAGCAGACCCACCAGGCGGACTCTTACGCCGGCCTGATCTATTGGCAGTCCTGCGACGATGACTTCCTCTATGGTCTGGATGACATCAGTGAGATTCTTGCTCGTTTGAACAACGGCATCATGAACTGGATCGATCGTAGCTTCCACGACCATCGCGCTGAGTAATGCATCGGCAGGGGCTTCGGTCCCTGCCTTTGTGCCGCTAATGGTCAGGACTGACCTCTTGTAGGTGATATCGATGTTTAACAGTTCAGATCTGACCAACGTCAAATTTTACAGATCCTGTTTATTCAAATAAGGGGAGGGGAGGCTTTAGCGAAAAAAAAGAATATAAGTGCTGAGTGGGATTACCCACTCAGCTTCTATGCTGTTACCATTCGGAGAGGTTAGACTCGAACTTGAATTGGAAGCACCGGAACCAGACCTCTTTCGGATCCTTATCCAATCTATTCCTAATGAACGTGTACGGAACCCTGAATGCTACACCACAATCCTTTACGCAAAGATATCGCGTTACTTCACCAGTGATCGTGTTGCGGACAAGGACAGGCTTAGAGGGCGCTATCAATTCCATCGACTTGGCGTGTTGTACGTTACCGCTTGCAGTAACCCACTCAAGATTCTCCAAACCATCATTACCCTTCACACCGTCTATATGGTTGACGTGAAGTGCATCGACATCAACTGTATATTGAAGCCAGGCTAAAGCCACAGCCCGGTGTCTACGCATCCTAGAATTTCGGTGGTCTGTAGCGTCTGCTGACAGATCCTCAAACCGGAAGTAACCTTTCTCCGTCTCATGCGCAGTCTTGAAAGTCTTATTCTTCGTACAGAAGAACTCGCCCTCAGCGCTGACCACATATCTGGTAAACCCAGGGATATAATTGAAGCCTGGTTTATCAGGACATTCCAATCCACCTTCTGGATATAGCCAGACTAGATTGCCTGGATGAAGGTTAGACTTATCACCATCCACAAATCCGACAGATAAAGCGTTCCAGTGACATTCAGGTAACTCGTGCGGCTTGAACGTAAACGCCATCACTAGAGCTGCCGGGTATTCCCGTAGACCATCCCATAAATCCATGAAGGCGATGTGGTCGCCATCGCTATTCCGTATGATCGGAAGATTCCTGCCCTTCTCGTCGCGTATAATCCCTTCCAATGAAATTGAATACTTGCCATTCGATCCAGGTACTACTACGTAGCCTGACCTTGCTAGATACCGTCTTTGCATCATTCTCTCCAAACCATGAGTCCCCACTCCTGGTCAGTATAGTAATGTATGCCTGATTAAATCTTTACAGATCTTCGTTATGGGGATAAGGGGGATCGAGGGACGGGAGGACCGATGGGGGATCCTAATAGAGAGTGGAATCCTACGGATGACATCTGATTATTCTATCGAGTCATTGAGGGATTTATCCCGATGGCGAGTGTTATAACGCTGGGCAGTAGGCCCAGCTATCTGTTTCTTATTAGTCACAGGGCGGGGCGTTTAGGCGACCCGACTAATATGATCGAAACACAATTCCAACACTTGGGGAAACGTCTACTTTTCAATAAGTTACTCGTAATTAATTACGGTGACTACGAATGAGTTAGCGTAAAATATAGGATGCTAAGGGAAATTCCATGATTGAAGAAGTAGTTAAATTCGACGGATCAGAAGAACCATTCATTGCCAGCAAGATCAATGGCTGGGGCAAGTGGAGCGCTCGTGGGTTCGCCAAGTTCCTTAACTGGCAGAACATCGTCACCAAGACCGTGTCGCAGATGCCATCCCGCGTTACCTCCTCTCAGTTGAACCAAGGACTCATCCGCAATTGCATCGATGAAGACTCCTGGGCCGGTCAGCTGATGGCTGGCCGTCTTTATGCTATCGAATGCCATAAAGAGGTATTCGGCAGCAAAGACCCATTGCCGCTGAAAATGATCCACGAGATCATGCAAGCCGCCAATGTCATGGTCAAGCTGGACTACTCTGACGAAGAATACGTCAAGATCAACCGTTGGATCAACCACCGTCTCGATTATGACTGCGCCCACTATCAGCTGAAGCAAGGTCGTGACAAGTACGCCCTCCGCAACCGCATGACAGGCCGCGTCTATGAGACCCGTCAGTTAGCCCTGATGCGCGTCGCAATGGTCGTGTGTGAGCGTGAAGCGCGTTCTGTGCGTATGGCTCGCCTGAAGTCCTTCTTCGCTGACCTGTCGGAAGAGCGGATCTCCGCACCTACCCCGAACCACAACAACATGGGTACCGGTCACAACGGCTTCTTCAGCTGCTGCCTGTACACCAGCGACGACACCAAAGAGTCGATCGCCACCACTACCCACATCGCCGAAGTCATGACCTACATGTCGGCAGGCCTGGGCAGTAACCATCACGTCCGTTCCCTGGGCGACCCTATCCGGGGTGGCAGCATCGTCCACAACGGTAAAGCGCCGTACTTCAACAAACAGACCGGCGTGGTCAAGTCCAACAAGCAGGGCTCCCGTGGCGGTTCGCTGACCGAGTACTTCTCGTCCTTCGACCCAGAAGTCAAAGAGCTGATGGTGCTGAAGAACCCACGCACCCCGCTCAACAAGCGTAACCGCAACATCGACTACTGCATGATGATGAACCGCTTCCTGCTGTGGAAGTCGGCTGGCGAAGAAAACGTCTTCCTGTTCAACTGCTACACCGCTCCTGACCTGTACGCCGCGTTGTACGGTAAGGACCTGCAACTGTTCGCCGATCTCTACGACAAGTACGAGAAAGACGAGAGCTTCAAGAAGACCTACATCTCGGCCCGTTGGCTGGTGGTGAACGCTCGTTCGCAAGGTTTCGAAACTGGCCGCTTCTATAAGGCCATGATCGACACCATCAACCACCACACCCCGCACCGTGATGCGATCTTCAGTTCGAACCTGTGCGTTGAGATTACTCAACCGACGTACTGGTACGCCCAGATGATGGAGCTGTACAGCACCAAGTTCCTGGCGTTTGTCAAACTGCGCACTTCTGCCCGCAAGCAGATGTTCCTGGATGGCAATGCTGCCGTGTTCACCAAGCGTGTGCCTGGCCCTATCGCCGCGACTGAGCTGCAACCGGGCGACGTCTTCACCACCCTGACTGATTCGAAAGAACACAAGGTGGCGAAGATCCTGGAATCCCGCAAGGAACCAGAAGTCTCCCTCTGTGCCCTGGGCGCTATCATCGTCACCAACTGCAAGACCGAAGATCAGTACCAGGAAGCTTGCTACAACCTGCTGTACATGATCGACTTCTGCATCGACGTGAACGATTACGCGTTGCCGCACATGAAGCTGACTGCTCAGGCTCGCCGTAACGCTGGTGTGGGCATCATGGACTTGGCGCACTACATGGCGCTGAAGGGTCTGAAGTACAACACGAAGGAAGGCTACGAAGAGATGCACCGCGTTGCGGAGCGTCACATGTACTGGCTGATCCAGGGTTCCCTCCGTCTGGCCCGTGAACGCGGTAACGCGCCATGGATCCACAAGACCGATTGGGTACGTGGTTGGACCCCTCAGAAGACCTACTCCCGTGAAGTGGACAAGTTGGGCGATTTCGTCAACGTCTACGACTGGGATCAAGTCAGCCTGGATCTGATCGAAGTCGGCGGTGGTCGCTTCAGTTCTCTGTGCGCTCACATGCCTGGTGAGTCCAGCTCCAAGTACAGCGCCTGCACCAACAGCCTCATGGGTCTGCGTTACCTGTCCATCACCAAGAAGGACGGTAGCAACAGCATGGAGTGGGTTGCTCCTGAGGCCGATACCCTCAAAGATCAATACACGATCATGTGGGACCTGACTCGTTACGAGCAGATCAACCTGTATGCCATCTTCCAGAAGTGGGCAGACCAGTCGATCAGTGCTGACTTCTACGCCGTCATCAAAGGCGACGACAAGATCGACAGCCTGGAGCTCGTGAAAGAAACCAACTACGCGTCGGACATGGGCCTGAAGACTTGGTACTACACCAACGTCGAAACCTCCGACAAAGAAGCCCTCAAAGGGACGCTCGAGCGTATGAAGCGGGATGTACCAATGCTGGAAGACGATGGACTCGACCTGAGTGGTCCTGTCTGCGACGGCGGCAGTTGCTCCGTTTAACGCTCAAACTCCGGGAGCTCACCACTCCCGGATTCCCTCAACTTCTCGAAAGACACTTAACACATGAGCGAATTGATCCTACCTTCCATCGTATCTGACGCAAATTTTGCGGACATGATCTTCAACCCCAATAAGACTGACTACGACAGCCCTGCACTGTTCTTAGGTCAGCGTGG
>RCUJ01000319.1_pt1 | contig 28244 bp, 26 predicted proteins | sample 2166321 | NCBI WGS metagenome assembly RCUJ01 (sample SAMN09932808, study PRJNA488358) | compost metagenome | feature: garden; material: soil; isolation source: compost soil in an enriched community after 118 h of incubation | place: Germany: Experimental Botanical Garden Goettingen | collected... | reverse complement strand
GGGCCAGTACCGAATTTAGTCATTCACGTCTCCTCCGAATAGCGCGACATCGATGCCGTCGCAGATGCAATGTATGGTGGTCAGGTGGACTTCCTGGATGCGCGCCGTGCGCTCGGCCGGCACGCAGATATGCACGTCGGCGTCCGTCAGCATCTTGCCGATGGCGCCGCCGTCCTTGCCCGTCAGCGCCACGACGCGCATTTCGCGCTCGAGCGCCGCTTCCACGGCGGCCATCACGTTGGCCGAATTGCCCGACGTGGAGATGGCCAGCAAGATGTCGCCGGCCTGGCCGAAGGCCTGCACCTGCTTTGAGAAAATCTCGCGGTAGCTGTAGTCGTTGGCCACGGCCGTCAGGATCGACGTATCCGTCGTCAGCGCCAGTGCCGGCAGCGGAAAGCGCTCGCGTTCGAAGCGCCCGACCAGCTCGGCTGCGAAATGCTGGCAGTCGGCGGCGGAACCGCCGTTGCCGCAGGCGAGAATCTTGTTGCCGTTGGACAATGCATAAAACATCAGGTCGATCGCCTGCGCAATGGGTTGCGCCAGTACGGTGGCTGCCTGGATCTTGAGTTCGGCACTTTCGTGGAAGTGCGAGAGGATGCGTTGATTATTCATAGTCTGCCGATTATAGTGCAGGCGCGCGGCATGGCGGACAAGCACTGTTAAAAATGCTTACATATCGAGGATGTTCTTCAGCCAGCTGATGCGCCCGCCATCGATGGCCAGCGCGTCGAAACGGCATGGCGGCACGGTTTTTTGCCCCAGCAGCCAGGTTTGCGCGGCCACCGTCATGCGCCGTTGCTTGGCTGGCGTGATGCTGGCCAGGGCGCCGCCGAAGGCTGCACTGCTGCGTAGCCGCACTTCGACGAAGACGACCGATGCGCCATCGCGCATGATCAGGTCCAGTTCGCCGCCCTTGCACAGATAGTTGCGTTCTAGCAGCACCAGGCCTTCCAGCAGCAGATACGCGAGCGCATCGTCTTCCCCTTGCCGTCCCCGTGCCTGTTTATTCTGGAAAGGCAGGGGTGGCATGGCGTGTCCTTATTGGGCCGGCGGCACGGCGACAGGCGCCGGCGCGGCCGGTGGCCAGGTGCCCAGCACGCCTTGCTGATAGGTGGCGGCCTGTTCCGTGCGTTCGAATATGCTTTGCTCATTCTCGAAGCGCACGGCCAGGCGGCCCGTTACGCCATCAAGGGTAAATGGCGCGTTCGGGCGCAGCGCCACTTCGCGCGCCACGCGGAAGGCGTCGATGCCCAGCGCGTACAGCCGTTCCATGTCGGCCGTCAGCCGGGTGTCGGCCGGTTGCGGCGGCTGCGGATACACCATTACTTGCGGATGCTCGCGCTGCACTTGCCATGGCAGGTCCAGCAGGCGCGCGCCGTCGAGCTCGGGGCCGCTGGCGCCGCGTCCGGCGCCGGGATTCAAGGACGAGGTGCCATACAGGGGCAGATCGCTGCCGATGGCCACGCGCAGCTGGCGCGCCTGGTCGGCGTCGAGCGCGGCAAACAGCAGGCCAGGCGGCGTGGCGGCCAGGCGCGCGCGCAGCTGTACCAACTCGGCATCGCTCAGGTAGCCATTCGTGGCCGTCAAGTCCATCGCCTCGATCTTGCCGCCCTGGCGCAGCCATTCCTGCTTGAAGGCGGCGCTGATGCGGCGCTGCGAGGGCGAACCGGCCGACAGGATCAGTGCGCTGGCGCCCGGCTGTTCGCTGGCGGCCCAGGCGGCGACCTGGCGCGCTTCCGCCTCGATCGACAAGCCCATCACCAGCAGCTTGGCCGGCAGGCGCGCTTCGCCGCGGTTGTCGGGGTGGTTCAGGGCGATCGTTGGCTTGCGTACCAGGTCGCTATTCGCCACGGCCGTGACGGCCGAGCGCGACAAAGGACCGACGACGATATCCTGCTCTTCCTGTGCTTGCGCGAATTTGTTCAGCACGTCGCTGCTGCCGTCGCCCGTGTCGATCACCGTCACTTCAAAGCCGCTGCGGTCGCGCTCATACGCGGCCATGAAGCCGGCGCGCAGCAGTTCGGCGGCCGGCCCCAGGGAAGCGGAGCGCAGCGGCAGCAGCAAGCCGATGTGGTGGACCTTGCCGTCGGATGGCGCCGGCGCCGTGGCGGCCGGCATGTCCTGCGGCGTGCCGGTCGCCGGCTTGGTAGTGATGGGCGCCAGCGGCGCGCCATTGCCGTCATAGGCGGTAATATCGGGTACGGCCACGGCAAACGTCACCGGTTCGGGCGCGGGCGGCTTGGGCGGCACGGGCGGTGGCAGCGGCTTCGGTGGCGGCAGCGCCCTTGTGTTAGATTCAATAGGCGCGCACAATTGCCCGGGCGCGTCGCAAGGCGTGCTGCAAGCGCTCAGCATGCCGGTCGCGGCACAAACAAGCAGTAACTTCACACTATTAGCAAGCATTTAACCTCCAAAATGACCGTACAAGAAATCAGTTCCATCGCCAGCCTGCCCATCATGACAGAGGCGGCGCACCAGGTCTATCCTATCGCAACATTGTATATAGTGGCCACGCCGATCGGCAATGTGACCGATATCAGCCTGCGCGCGCTGCATCTGCTGAGCCTTGCCGATGCCGTCGCCTGTGAAGATACGCGCAACACAGCGCACCTGCTGACGCGCTTTGGCTTGAACAAGCCCCTGATTGCGGCGCATCAACATAACGAGCGCGAAGTGGCGCAAACCCTGATCGCCCGCCTGCACGCCGGCGAGCGCATCGCCCTCGTTTCCGACGCTGGCACGCCCGCCGTGTCCGATCCCGGTGCACGCATCGTCGACGCCGTGCGCGCTGCCGGCTTGCGCGTGCTGCCCCTGCCCGGCCCGTCGGCGGCAATTACCGCCATTTCCGCCAGCGGCCTGTTGAACGACCAGTTTTACTTTGTCGGCTTCCTGCCCGCGAAAGCCAAGCAGCGCGAAAACATGCTGCACAGCCTGCGCGGCGTGACGGCCACCATGGTGTTTTATGAAGCGCCGCACCGCATCCTCGATTGCGCCACGGCCCTGGTGGAAGCGTTCGAACCGACGCGCCAGGTGGTGTTCGCGCGCGAACTGACGAAACTGTTCGAGGAAATCCACCGCTGCCCCCTGTCCGAAGCGGAAAGCTGGATCCGCGCCGATGCGCACCGCGAAAAGGGAGAATTCGTCGTCCTGCTCGAAGGCGCGACGGAAGCACAGGACGCGGAAGACGTGGAAGCGGAGCGTATCCTCAATATCCTGCTGGCCGAATGCAGCGTCAAGCAGGCAGCGAATCTGACGGCACAGATCACGGGCCGCAAGAAAAACGCCCTGTATGAGCGGGCGTTGCAGTTGAAGGGGCAGGAATAAGGGAATCAGGAGGGCGGTTGGACATCCAGTCCCCTTGCCGCCGCGAGTAACCGTTCCACATGTTCGATCAGTTCATCGACAAAGCCTGCCGTGACATCCAGTTCGCCCTCATATTCGGCCAGGTTGCGCTTCTTGTGCGCCTGGTTTAACAGCAGCCACTGTTGTGGCGTGAACCCCAGCGTGTGTTCCAGGCTTTGAAAGACCAGATAGCGGTTATCGCTGCGATAATCATGTTGACGTAACGCAGACAAGGCGGCCGCATGCGCCGCGTTATACGCCAGGTCGAAGCGGCTTTCCAGTGACAGTATCACCTGCCTGGCATCGTGCAGGCGCACGCTGGCCGAGCGCAGCAAGCCGGCCCGTTCGCGTGCGTCCGGTGGCTCAGCCTTGAGCTGGCCGATGCGCGCCAGATTCGCCAGCGCCTGCGAGCTTGGTGAGTTCATCGTCGCCCCCTTTGACAAAAATCTTGGGCTGTTCGAGGACGCGCACGACGAACGACTTGCCCTCGTCTATTCTTTGCCGCCACTCTTCTGGCGTGTACAAGGTAGGGTTGATGCTGCGTCCCAGCTGCTGCTGTGCTGGCTGCAGTGCTTCCAGCAACTGGGCGTTCGACGCCATGCTGCCAATCAGCATCAGGTCGATATCGCTGTGCGCCTGTTCCGTGCCCTTGGCCATCGAACCGTACACGAAAGCCAGGTCGATTTCCTGCCAATGCGGCTGCAGCGCGACGCGCAGCACATCTGCCACGCCGAAGGTTTTCAGTACGATGCTGCGCAGCTCGTCGAATATCGGCGCATCGTGATTTGCCTGGTAATGCTTCTGGTTGCCTACTTTTTTCACCGTGACCAGGGCCGATTTCACCAGCTTGGCCAACTCGCGTTGCACGGCGCCGGAGCCGATAGCCGCGAAGGCAATGATTTCATTCGCATAGAAAGACCGTTGTGCCTGGCCAAAGAGCAAGGCCAGCACGCGCTGCTGTGTCTTGGAAAACAATGTGTCTGCATAAATACCCATATTGGGTATGTTAGTACCCAATATGGGTATAGTCAAGCCAGCCCTCACCACTTGCAGCCGCTATCCTTCTTGTCCAGCAACATCAACACCGGCGCCAGCAAGCCTGCGCCTGAGTAGGCGGTGCGGCAATCGCCGCGCTTGCCCTGCGCGATGTCGCGCGCCAGCTGGGTTTCCGTTTGCAGCGGCTTGTCGGGGATTTGCCCCACGGCCGTGCCCACCTTGGATGGATCGCGCTCGCCGGCCATCTTGCGCGCCGTCCTCCTGGCCGCTTCCATATCGAACTTTGGCGTTTCTTGCGTGACGGTATCGGGACTGGCCGCCGGTGTGGCCGGTGATGCCGGCACGACCGTGATGGCTTGCGGGCTCGATGTTGGCGCCGTGGTTGCCGCCGGCGTTTCCCGGGTCGTGGCGAGTTTCGGCTTGCTGATGGGTTTTGGTTCGCGCTTCGGCTTGACGACTTCGACGGGCGGCGGGGGCGGCTTGGCGGCCAGCGGACGTATCCACACGGCGATCGACTCCACGCGCGGGGCCGTGTCCGGTGGCGCGGCCGGCTGCACATGGCGCCACAGAGTGATCAATGCGCCATGCAGCAGCAAGGACACGGCGATGCCCAGCAAGATGCCGCGGCGGTTCGGCATGGGCTGGCCGCCGCCGCTTGTTTCTATCCTGAACTCCATTGCCGTCGTCGCCTTCATGTCTGATCGGGAAAACTTGCCAAGCCAGTGTCGCATATTTCCGGCATGTTGAAAAATACATGCATCCCCGTGCCGCGCGTAAATAATTTACAGAGAGTTTCACCTGACCCTTGACCGAAGTCGATACGGCCTGTATTATCTTGGTCTTCGGAGTGTGGCGCAGCCCGGTAGCGCACCTGGTTTGGGACCAGGGGGTCCAAGGTTCGAATCCTTGTACTCCGACCAAATTTGTAGAAAAAAACCCAAGAGTTTCGGCTCTTGGGTTTTTTTTCGTCTGTACGGTTCATGTATGTCGGGGTAGGTCGGGTTAGCGCGCAGCGCGTAACCCGACAACACCGCAATGCCAACTATATTGTCGGATTACGCGTGGCGTCGCCACGCTAATCCGACCTACGCTCAAACAGCGGCGCGCTTCGCCGCGATCGCATTGCCCGCGCGGCTAGATCCCTTGCGCCCCAGCTGCTGCGCGATGAACTGCCCCGCGTCCACCACCAGGTCCAGATCGATGCCGGTGGCGATGCCCAGTCCCTGCATCATGTACAGCACGTCCTCGGTGGCCACGTTGCCGGTGGCGCCCTTGGCGTACGGGCAGCCGCCCAGGCCCGAGACGGACGAGTGATAGATGGCGATGCCCGTTTCCAGGCTGGCGTAGATATTCGCCAGCGCCTGGCCATAGGTATCGTGGAAGTGGCCGGACAGCCCGCCCACGTGAAAGGCGGCAATCGCGCGCTCCATCACCGCCTGCGTCTTGCGCGGCGTGGCCACGCCGATGGTGTCGGCGATGTCGATCTCGTCGCAACCGAGGTCGCGCATGCGGCCCACCACGTCGGCAACGGCGTCCAGCGGCACGTCCCCCTGGTAGGGGCAGCCGAAGGCGCAGCTGATGCTGCCGCGCAGGCGCAGGCCGTGTTCCTTGGCCGCCTTGGCCACGCCTTCGAAGCGGGCGATTGATTCGGCGATCGAGCAGTTGATGTTCTTTTGCGAGAACGCTTCGGACGCGGAACCGAAGATCACCACTTCATCGGCCTTCGCCGCCAGCGCTGCCTCGAAACCCTGCATGTTCGGCGTCAGCGCGGAATAGATGGTGCCGGGGCGGCGCGCGATCTTGTCCATCACTTCCGCGCTGGTGGCCATCTGCGGCACCCATTTCGGCGAGACGAAGGACGCCGCCTCGATATTGGCAAAGCCCGCCTGCGTCAGGCGGTCGACCAGTTCGATCTTGACGGCGGCGCTGATGGTTTCCTTCTCGTTTTGCAGGCCGTCGCGCGGGCCCACTTCGACGATCTTGACCTGCTTGGGCAGACTGGTAGTAGGGTTCATCTCAATATCCTTGCAAACGGTTGACGATGCCGGCGACAGAGTCTCCGGCTTGCAGGCGGCGCATCTTGGCGGCGATCTGCGCCACGCTTTCGCGGCGCAGGGTGGCGGCCGAAATATGCGGCGTGATGGTGATGCGCGGTTCTTGCCAGAACGGGTGCTGCTGCGGCAGCGGCTCGTTGCGGAACACGTCCAGGGTCGCCCCGGCGATATGGCCGGAGCGGATCAGCGTCAGCAAATCCGGTTCGGCGATATGCGCGCCGCGTGCCACGTTGATGACGTAGGCGCCTGGCAGCAGCATCGACAGGCGCGCGCGGTCGAGCAGGTTATGCGTCTCTGGCGTGAGCGGCAGCATGCACACGAGCACGCGCGTGCCGCGCAAAAATGCTTCGAGTCCCTCGTCGCCCGCGAAACACGCCACGCCATCGGCGTGCTTGCGGCTGCGGCTCCAGCCCCGCAAAGGGAACTCGAACTGCGCCAGCGCTTCGAGCACGCGCGTGCCCAGCACGCCCATGCCCAGCACGCCGACGGGGAAATCCGTCTTGTCGAAGGCAGGCAGCGGCTGCCAGATGCCGGCGCGGCCCTGCGCCTCGTAATCGTCGAAACGGCGGAAGTGGCGCAGCACGGCATGGCTTACATATTCGGCCATCTGCACGCCCATGCCCGCGTCATCGAGGCGGACCAGTGGCACGTGGGCCGGCAGCGCGTCGCCAAACTTCAACAGCGCGTCGACGCCGGCGCCCGTGTTGAAGATGGCTTTGACCTTGGCCAGTTCGGGCAGCATGGCGGCGGGCGGCTGCCACACGACGGCGTAGTCGCATGGTTCAACCGCTTCGCCTTCGCGCCAGAAGACAATCTCGGCTTCGGGCAGCAAGTCGCGGAAGTCGCTGATCCACGCCGCTTCCTTGCCGTCCGAACGTTGTAACAGGATGCGCATGTGCTTACCCTTATGCGGCAGCCTTGAAGGCCAGCAGCGGCGCACCATCGGCCACCTGGTCGCCGACCGCATACAGCACGTCTTCCACCAGGCCATCGTGCGGCGCGGCGATCGTGTGCTCCATTTTCATCGCTTCCATGATGACCAGAGGCTCGCCCTTCTTGACGTCCTGGCCCTTGTTCACCAGTACGGCGACGACCTTGCCCGGCATCGGCGCCGTCAGGCGGCCGCCCTCCGCTTCCACTTCGCCCGCATGCGCCATCGGGTCGTTGTAATGCAAGGTATGGTGCAAGCCGCCGGTAAATACGTGGAACTGCTCGCCGTCGCGCAGCACGGTGCCATGCACGGCCCGCTCACCGAGCTTGATATGCAGCTCGTTGCCTGTGTGCGCCGTCAGGCTCAAGGGCTGACCGTTGAACAGCCAGCCATCCGTCTTGTAGGCAACGCGCGCCGCGTAGGCCTTGCCTTCGCCGGCCTGCGTGAATTCATCGGCAAACGACAGGCTGCGACCCAGGGTGCTGTTCAGACGCCAGCCCAGGGCATTGCCCCACGGGTCGGCGCGGTTGGCCGATTGCGTTTCGGCCGCCGCTTTTTCTTCCAGCAGCAGGGCGACGGACGCCAGCGCCAGGGCCGTGTCGGGCGCCGCCTGCAGGGTGGGGAACAGTGACGCCTGATTGCGCTCGATGAGGCCCGTGTCGAGGTCCGCGCTGGCAAATGCCTGGCCTTCGACCAGGCGTTTCAAGAAGGCGATATTGCTGGCCAGGCCCACGATCTGGTAGTCGGACAGCGCCTGCGCCATGCGCGCCAGCGCTTCGCGGCGGTCCGCGCCCCAGACGATCAGCTTGGCGATCATCGGGTCGTAAAATGGCGAAATCGCGTCGCCTTCGCGCACGCCCGAATCGATACGCACGGACGCCGGCACCACCGTGCCACCGAGTTCGAACGTGACGGCCGATGGCGACTGCATGTGGCGCAGGGTACCGATCGATGGCAAAAAGCCCTTCTCCGGATTTTCCGCATAGATGCGCGCTTCGATGGCGTGGCCGTGGATCGTCAATTCGCTCTGTTTTTTCGGCAGCGGTTCGCCAAAGGCGACGCGCAACTGCCATTCCACCAGGTCCGTGCCGGTGATCATTTCCGTCACCGGGTGCTCGACCTGCAGGCGCGTGTTCATCTCCATGAAGTAGAACGAGCCATCCTGGTTGGCGATGAATTCCACCGTGCCCGCACCGACGTAGCCGACGGCCTTGGCGGCGGCGACGGCCGCTTCGCCCATGGCGGCGCGGCGTTCGGCCGGCATGCCCGGCGCCGGGGCTTCTTCCAGCACCTTTTGGTGACGGCGCTGCACCGAACAATCGCGCTCGAACAAATAAATGCAGTTACCCAGGGTATCGGCAAACACCTGGATTTCGATATGCCGCGGGCGCGACAGGTATTTCTCGGCCAGCACCTTGTCGTCGCCGAAAGAGCTGATCGCTTCGCGCTTGCACGAGGCCAGCGCGGCCTTGAAATCATCAGAATGCTCGATGACGCGCATGCCCTTGCCGCCGCCACCGGCCGAGGCTTTCAGCAGCACCGGGTAGCCGATCTTGTCGGCCTGCCCGTGCAGGAAGTCCGCATCCTGTTCGTCGCCGTGGTAGCCGGGCACCAGCGGCACATTGGCTTTTTCCATCAGCGATTTGGCGGCCGACTTCGAGCCCATGGCGCGCATGGCCGATGCCGGCGGGCCGATGAAGACCAGGCCCGCAGCGTGGCAGGCGTCGGCAAAGTCGGCGTTCTCGGACAGGAAACCATAGCCGGGGTGGATCGCCTGCGCACCAGTGGCCAGCGCCACGGCGATGATCTTGTCGCCGCACAGATAGCTTTCCTTGGCCGGCGCGGGGCCGATCAACACGGCTTCGTCGCACACGGCGACGTGCTTGGCATTGGCGTCCGCTTCCGAATACACGGCGACGGTCTGGATGCCCATGCGGCGCGCGGTGGCGGCGACACGGCAAGCGATTTCGCCGCGGTTGGCGATCAGGATTTTAGTGAACATGGTCTCTCTCTATTCTCTCAAAAAGGGGCAGCTGTCTCTTGGCGGACCTTGTCTGCTGGTGTGTCGGTTTACGCGCTACGCACTAAACCGACCTACGCATTGGTGAGGCGGTATTAGTAGGTCGGGTTAGCCGGTACGGCGTAACCCGACAAGGCTGTCATCAGCAGCCGCACTTCTCTTTCTGTACCGATTCGAGCATGGCGCCGCGCGTCTGCAAGCCCAGTTTGCCGAGCAAGACGCGGTCGTCTTCCGCTTCCGGGTTGTCGGTGGTGAGCAGCTTGTCGCCGTAGAAGATGGAGTTGGCGCCAGCCAGGAAGCACATCGCTTGCACGGCTTCGCCCATCTGGCGGCGGCCGGCCGACAAGCGCACGCGCGCTTTCGGCATGGTGATGCGGGCCACGGCGATCGTGCGCACGAATTCGAACGGGTCCAGCGCTTCCAGGCCAAACAACGGCGTGCCTTCCACCTGCACCAGGTGGTTGACGGGCACCGATTCCGGATACGGATTCAGATTGGCCAGCTGGGCGATCAGGCCCGCGCGCTGCAGACGCGTCTCGCCCATGCCGACGATGCCGCCGCAGCATACTTTCAAGCCCGCTTCGCGCACGCGGCCCAGGGTGTCCAGGCGGTCCTGGTATTCGCGCGTCGAGATGACGTTGTCGTAGAACTCGGGCGCCGTATCGAGGTTGTGGTTATAGAAATCCAGGCCCGCGTTTTTCAGGCGGTCCGCTTGTCCCTCTTCCAGCATGCCCAGGGTGGCGCAGGTTTCCAGGCCCAGCGCTTTGACTTTGCTGACCATCTCTTCGACTTTGTCCATGTCGCGGTCTTTCGGGCCGCGCCAGGCGGCGCCCATGCAGAAGCGCGTGGCGCCATTGGCTTTCGCCTGGCGGGCCGCGTCGAGCACCGTGTCGATGTCGAGGATTTTTTTCGCTTCCACGCCCGTGTCGTAGCGGGCCGCCTGCGGGCAGTAGCCGCAGTCTTCCTCGCAGCCGCCCGTCTTGATCGACAACAGGGTCGCCAGTTCCACGTCGCCATCGGGGAAGTTGGCGCGGTGGGTTTGCTGGGCCTTGAACATCAGGTCATTGAATGGCAGGTCGAACAGGGCCAGCACATCATCGATGGGCCAGGTGGCCGCTTCGGGCAGGGTGATGCGCGCCGCAGGGCGGTGCAGTTCGACGGTTTTTGCTGTTTCTTGGACTACGGACATGGTGATTCCTTCGCTTCTATTTTTTAGCTACGTTAAGTGTTCGGTTTAATTCTGCTGCGCCGGCCAGTTGGGCAAGCCGGTGAAATCGAGATACGCGGCCGCCGCTTCCGCGCTCGGGTGCGCCAGGCGCGGTACCCTGCCCAGCAGCGGCGCCGGGATGCGCTCGATCAGCGCATCGATATTTTCGTCGAGGAAGCGCATTTCCACTTCCAGCGTGTTGGCGACCCAGCCGATCACCGTCAAGCCGCGCGCCTCGACGGCTTCCACCGTCAGCAAAGCCTGGCTGATGCAGCCCAAACGCATGCCGACCACGAGGATCACGGGCAGATCGAGCTGCTGCGCCAGGTCGGCCGAATCGAAATCGCTGGAGAGCGGCACGCGGAAGCCACCCACGCCTTCGACCACGACGGCGTCCGAGGCGGCGGCGATTTCCAGGTAGGCGGCCAGGATGGGCACGGACTCGATGCTGACGCCTTCGAGCGCGGCGGCGATGTGCGGCGCGGCCGGTTCTTTCAGCATATAGGGCGTTGTCAGGCTGCGCAGCATGGTGACGTTGCCGGCGGCGATCAGGCTGTCGGCGTCTTCATTATGCAGTTCGCCGTCGCGCATTTCGGCGCCGGCAGCCACGGGCTTCATGCCGCAGGCGCGCACGCCGCGCGCGACCAGCGCGTGCAGCAGGGCCGACGAGGTCAGGGTCTTGCCGATTTCCGTGTCGGTGCCGGTGACGAAACAGGCAAAGCGCGATGGCAGGCCGGTGGCCGCCGGCGCCGGCTGCACGGCCGGCGCCAGGTCCGCCAGCACGTCCGCCACGATAGGATCATCAAGGCTCATGGCGAGTCCTTTCCAGGGTGTTGACTGCGTTGATCAATTGCGCCACTTCCTGCGCCGTGTGGCCGGCCGACAGGGTCACGCGCAGGCGCGCCGTACCGACTGGCACGGTGGGCGGGCGGATGGCGCCGACCCACAGTCCCTGCTGGTACAGTTGAGCGGCGACGGCCAGCATGTCCGCATTTTCGCCGATGATGACGGGCTGGATGGCGGTCACCGACGGTAAGGCTTGCCAGCGCCGCAGCTGCAAGCCGTCGTTCCATTGCGCCACCAGCGCCGCCAGGTGAGCCCGGCGTTGTTTTCCTTCTTCCCCGGCGATGATGTCCAGGCTGGCCAAGAGCGCATGCGCGAGCGCCGGCGCGGCCGCCGTGGTGAAGATGTAGGGGCGCGCCTTCTGGATCAGGGTGTCGATCACGGCTTCGTGCGCGCACACAAAGGCGCCGCCCACGCCGGCCGATTTGCCCAGGGTGCCCACATACACGAGGTAGGGCGAATGCAGATTGAAATGTACGAGCGCGCCACGGCCATCGGCTCCCAGCGCGCCGAAGCCGTGCGCGTCGTCGACCACCAGCCAGGCGCCATAGCGTTCGCACAGGGCCAGCAGCGCGGGCAGCGGCGCCAGGTCGCCATCCATGCTGAAGACGCTGTCGGTGACGACAATCTTGGTTTTCGCCGTGCTGGCCGCCAGCAGAGCCGCCAGGGCATCGAGGTCGGCGTGCGGATACACGCGCGTCTTGACGCGGGCCAGGCGCGTGCCGTCGATCAGCGAAGCGTGGTTCAGCGCTTCCGAAAAAATCTCGGCGTCCGGATCGCCGGCCGACAAGGCGGTGAGCACAGCCAGATTAGCCATGTAGCCGGTGCAGAAATACAGGGCGCGCGCCTGTTCCAGGTTGGCGCCCACGAAAGCGGCCAGCCGCTCTTCCAGTTGCGCGTGGGCGCGGCTGTGGCCACTGATCAGGTGCGAAGCGCCGCTGCCGGCGCCATACAGGTCGGCGCCTTCTTTCAACGCTTCCACGATGCGCGGATGCGCGGCCAGGCCCAGGTAGTCATTGCTGCAAAAGGCCAGCATGTCGCGGCCATCGACCGTCAGGCGCGGCGCGCACGGCGTGTCGACGGTGCGGCGGCGGCGGATCAGGCTACGCTCTTCCAGCCCTTGCAGCTGCTGTTGCAATCGCGCGATCAGTTCCATCTCAGGCCCCGATCACATGATTGAAGACGGCCAGCGTTTGCTGGCCCAGGCCCGCGATTTCCTCGTCGTCGAGGATGTACGGCGGCATCAGGTAGACGGTGGAGCCGATGGGGCGCATCAACAGTTCGTGTTCCAGTGCCGTGCTGAAGAAGCGGCGCGAAAAATCCGGGGTAGCGTCCACCGCATCGAAGGCCCAGATCATGCCCTGCTGGCGGAAGTGTTTTACGCGCTCGTGCTGCGCCAGCGGCGCCAGGGCGCGCGTGATTTTTTCGGCGCGCACGCGGTTGGCCACCAGCACATCGTCTTCCTCGAAGATCGACAAGGTTGCCAGCGCCGCGCGGCAGGCCAGCGGGTTGCCCGTGTACGAATGCGAATGCAAAAAGCCGCGGCGCACGTCGGTGCTGTAGAACGCCTGGTAGATGTCTTCGCGCGTCATCACGAGGGACAGGGGCAAATAGCCGCCGCTGATGCCCTTGGAGAGACAGACGAAATCGGGCCAGATGCCGGCCTGCTCGCACGCAAAGAAGGTGCCCGTGCGGCCGCAGCCGACGGCGATTTCATCGAGAATCAAATGGACTTGATAACGGTCGCACAGGGCGCGCACCAGGGACAGGTACAGCGGGTCGTGCATGGCCATGCCGGTCGCGCATTGCACCAGCGGCTCGATGATGATGGCGGCGATCTTGTCGGCTTTTTGCTGGAACAGCTGCTCGACTTCGGCGGCCGCGCGGCGCGCCACGTCCTCGGCGGACTCGCCCTCGGCTGCCTGGCGGAAGTCGGGCGACATCACCGTCTGCGTGGCGCGCAGCAGGGGGCCGTAGGCATCCTTGAACAGGGCGACATCGGTGACGGCCAGCGCGCCGATGGTCTCGCCGTGGTAGCTGCCTTTCAGGCAGACGAATTCCTGTTTCTCGCTCTTGCCGCTGTTGCGCCATGCGTGAAAACTCATTTTCAGGGCGATTTCCACGGCCGACGCTCCGTCGGAAGCGTAAAAGCTGTGGCCAAGCACGCCGCCCGTCAAGGCGGAGAGTTTTTCCGACAGCTCGATCACCGGTTCATGCGTGAAACCGGCCAGCATCGCGTGTTCCAGGCGGTCCAGCTGGTCCTTGAGTTCCGCATTGATGCGCGGATTCGCATGGCCGAACAGGTTCACCCACCAGGAGCTGATGGCGTCCAGGTAGCGTCGGCCTTCGTGGTCATACAGCCAGGCGCCGCGGCCATGGCTGACGGGGATGAGCGGTACAGTCTCGTGGTGCTGCATTTGCGTGCACGGATGCCACACGCTGCGCAGACTGCGTTCGACCCAGCCCGATTGTTTTTCTGCTTTCAAAACTGCTCCAATGATATTCTTAGACCATGGGCTTTGGACTATTAACTAGCCCATGAGCCAACTCGGCTTGCGCTTGTCGAGGAACGATTGCACGCCTTCGCGTCCCTGCTCCGAAGCGCGGATCTGCGCAATGCGCTCGGCGGTGTCGGCCAGCAGCGCGTCATCGACCGGCTGGCCAACGATCTCGCGCACCAGCGTTTTCGCTTGCGCCACGGCGTGCGGGCTGTTGCCCGTCAGCGCCTTGAGCACCTCGGCCGTTTTCGCGTCCAGCGCGCTTGCCTCGACTACCTCGTGGGCAAAGCCGATGCGTAGCGCCTCTTGCGCGGAGAATCGCTCCGCGGTCAGGAAATAGCGGCGTGCCGCGTTTTCGCCCATGGCCTTGATGACATACGGTGAAATAGTGGCCGGGATCAGTCCCAGGCGCACCTCGCTCAGGCAGAAATGCACGTCTTCCGCAGCCAGAATGATATCGCATGCGGCGACGAGGCCCATGCCGCCCGCATAACAGTCGCCCTGGATCTTCGCCACGACGGGCTTGGGGCACAGGTAAATCGTGCGCAGCATCTGCGCCAGCTGCAGCGCGTCGGCCTGGTTTTCGGCATGCGTGTAGCCGGCCATCTTCTTCATCCAGTTCAGGTCCGCACCGGCGCAAAAGGCCGCGCCATTCGCCGCCAGTACGATGGTGCGCACCATGTCGCTGCGTCCCAGGCCCTCGAAGGCGCGCGCCAGTTCGGCGATCGTCGTCTCGTTGAAGGCGTTGCGCACGTCGGGACGGTTCAAGGTCACGGTGGCGACATTGCCCTCGATGACCAGCTTTAAGGTTTCAAATTCCATGGTCTTCTCCCCTTACATGCGGAATACGCCGAACTTCGTGTCCGGGATCTCGGCGTTGAGCGCGGCCGACAGGCCCAGGCCCAGCACCATGCGGGTGTCGGCCGGGTCGATCACGCCATCGTCCCACAGGCGCGCGGTGGCATAGTAGGGGTGGCCCTGGTGTTCGTATTGATCCTTGATCGGCTGTTTGAAGGCCGCTTCCTCGTCCGCGCTCCACTGCCCGCCCTTGCCCTCGATGCCGTCGCGCTTGACGGTCGCCAGCACGGAAGCGGCCTGGTCGCCGCCCATGACGGAAATGCGCGCATTGGGCCACATCCACATGAAACGCGGGGAAAACGCGCGGCCGCACATGCCGTAGTTGCCGGCGCCGAAGCTGCCGCCGATGATGACCGTGAACTTCGGCACGGCAGCCGTCGCGACGGCGGTCACCATCTTGGCGCCGTTGCGGGCGATGCCCTCGTTTTCGTACTTGCGGCCCACCATGAAGCCCGTGATATTTTGTAGGAAGACGAGCGGGATCTTGCGCTGGCAGCACAATTCGATGAAATGCGTGCCTTTCAGCGCCGATTCCGAGAACAAGATGCCATTGTTGGCGATGATGCCGACTTTTACCCCATAGATATGCGCAAAGCCGCAGATCAGGGTGGTGCCGTAGCGGGCCTTGAATTCGTCGAAATCGCTGCCGTCGACGATGCGCGCAATGACTTCGCGCACGTCGAACGGCTTGCGCGTATCGACGGGGATCACGCCATACAGTTCCTGCGTCGGGTATGTCGGCTCGACGGACTCGCGCAGCGCCATCTGCTGCGGCTTGGTGCGGTTCAGGTTCGAGACGATGGTGCGCGCCAGCGACAGCGCATGCAGATCATTCTGCGCCAGGTGGTCGACCACGCCGGACAAGCGCGTGTGCACGTCGCCGCCGCCCAGGTCTTCGGCCGTCACCACTTCACCGGTGGCCGCTTTCACCAGCGGCGGGCCGCCGAGGAAAATCGTGCCCTGCTCCTTGACGATGATCGATTCATCGCTCATGGCCGGCACGTAGGCGCCGCCGGCCGTGCAAGAACCCATCACGACGGCGATTTGCGGGATGCCCTTGGCCGACAGATTCGCCTGGTTGTAGAAGATGCGGCCAAAATGGTCCCGGTCGGGGAACACCTCGTCCTGGTTCGGCAGGTTAGCGCCGCCCGAATCGACCAGGTAAATGCAGGGCAGGTTGTTCTGGTCGGCGATTTCCTGGGCGCGCAAGTGTTTCTTCACCGTCATCGGATAATATGTGCCCCCCTTGACCGTAGCGTCGTTACAGACGATGACGCATTCCTGGCCCGAGACCCGGCCGATGCCGGTGATGATGCCGGCGGCGGGCGCCGCATCGACGCCCTTGGCGTCCTGGTACATGGCGTAAGCCGCCATCTGGGAAAACTCGAGGAAGGGAGTGCCGGGATCGAGCAGCATCTGCACTCTGTCGCGCGGCAGCAGTTTGCCGCGCGCCAGGTGCTTGGCGGCAGCCGCTTCGCCGCCGCCGGCCGCGATCTTTTCCACCTTGTCGCGCAAATCGTCGACGATGGCTTGCATGGCCGCGGCATTGGCCTTGAAATCTTCACTGCGCGGATTGAGTTTGCTTTCGATGTGCGGCATTGCGGTTCCTTTTTATTATCGCCCGGTCTCTCGGGTCGCGCTATTCGGGAAAACTGCCGTCGAGATAAAACCAGCGCATGCCACCGTCACCAGCTTCACGCACGAAGCGGCTCACTTCATGCAGGCGGTGCGCGCGGCCGTTGACCTTGTAGCGGGCCACGAATTCGACGCTGTCGCGGTGTATCTCTTCGGCTTGATCGTCTGATTCTGCTTTACGTTGACGTAAACGTAAAGCAGATTTTACCTCAAGTCCCAGCCAGTGGACTTTTTCTTCTTCGGCAAACAAAGCGTCGGTGGGACGGGTGCTGGCATGCCAGGTGGCAAGCAGATACGGCTCGTCGCGCAAGGTAAACGCCGTGTAGCGCGAACGCATCAGCGTTTCGGCCGTAGGCGGCAAGGCGTCGCCCGCGATATACGGGCCGCAGCAGCTGGCGTAGGAGGCGCCGCCACAGGGGCAGGCGGCAGATGTCGAGAGTGTGGGCATGCGCTGGCAAATAGGGGAACGGAAAAGTTCCGCAATTATCCGCCATAACGGCGGCGCCGGTCGCCGTTGCCGCCAGTCCGCCTATTTTTGAGGCGCGAGGAAGTCCAGCGCGAACGGCGGCGCCTTGCCGGCCATCAGGTCGGCCAGGATGCGCGCCGTGCCGGCGGCAAAGGTAAAGCCCAGCGGGCCATGACCCACGTTGAGCCACAAGTTCGCCACTTTGCTGGCGCCCACCAGCGGCGCGCTGTTCGGCGTGGCGGGGCGCAGGCCGGCCCAGGCCGTGGCCTGGTCGTAGTCGGCGCCGTGCGGCATGGCTTCGCGCGCCAGCCGCGTCAGGCCGGCGATGCGGCCCCAGTCGATGCTGTTGTCGGCGCCCACCATGTCGACCATGGCAGCCACGCGCAGGTCGCTGCCGATGCGCGCATACAGCACCTTGCGTTCGAAATCCGTGATGCTGATCTCGGGCGCCCGGTGCTGGGCGCGGATGGGCGCCGTCAGGCTGTAGCCCTTCAACGGATACAGGGGCAGGTAAATGCCTGCCGTGGCGGCCAGGTCGCGGCTCTGGATGCCGGCCGCCAGCACGTAGTGATCCGCTTGCAACAGGCCCAGGCTGGTGTCGACGCCCGTGATCCTGCCCTTGTGCGTGACGAGGCGGCGCGCCTCGCCTTTTAACAAGAGCGAACAATTCGGGTGCTGCAGCAGGCGCGCTTCCAGCGCCAGGCAAAAGGCGTGGCAATCGGCCACCGCTTCGCCCTGCGTAAAGATGCCGCCCGCCAGGGAACCCTGCAAGGCGGCCAGCGCCGGTTCGCGCTGCACGGCTTCCAGCGGCGACAAGACGACACGCGCCTCTTCCGATTCGGGCCGCGCCACGGCACGCTGGAAGATGGCGGGCGAGCGGTAGACGATGAGCTTGCCCGCATCGCGCCGGGCATACGCTTCCGGCGGCACCGTCAATTCCAGTTGCGCCATGCCGGCGCGGCTCCATTCTCCCAGTTGCAGCAGCTTGGCCGTCGTGCGGGCATTGCTGGCGCTGTTGCAATTGCGCAGGAAACTGGCCATCCAGCGCCATTGGCGCCAGTCGGCCTCGGGGCGGAAGCGCAGCGGACCGTCTTTCTGCAGCAGCCATTGCAGGGCCTTGAAAGGCACGCCCGCGTCCGCCAGCGGTGCCACATAGCGATAGCTGAGCTGGCCGCCGTTGCGGTAGCTGGCGGCGATCGCCACCTGTTCATTGCGTTCCAGTAAAGTGACCTTGTAGCCGGCCTCGGCCAGCCACCAGGCCGATGTCAGACCGACGACGCCGCCGCCGATGATGATGACTTGTTGCTGCATGTTGCCTCGCTGCGTTGCGCTCCCATGGTGCGGGAGCATTCGGGAAGAGCTTAGAGGCTGGCCGCCAACGCAGCCAATGAAACATCATGGTGCAGCCATAACTTTCAGGAATGCACCATTTCAATGCAAGGATAGATTGTTGTTCATCGCACCACGGTATAGGGCTGTGAGTATCCGTTCCTCGCTGCGCCCCATGGCGGAATACGTGCCTGGATACTGCTCGGGATCGCTGCCCGTGCCGCCCACCAGCATCACCATGCCGTTTTTGTTCTGGAAATCGAGCACGAAGGCGGAGACGAGGCCATACGCGTCGCCCAAATGGCCCACGGCCGTGAAGCTGGCGCCTTCGACGAGGCCGTTGCCCTGCCCCGCCACCGCATCGAACTGCTGGTTGCCCAGGCCCCAGGCGCGGTACAGGCCCCGCTCGCTGTCGCCATTGCCGGCATCGGGTGCCAGCTGCCATTGGCGGCCAAACATCAGCGCGATGCTGGCTGGCTGCAATAGCTGCGTATTCCGGTAGTGGCCACCGTCGAGCAGCATCTGCATGACCTTGCCCAATCCCGCGGCGGAAATGCGCAAGCCGCCCGTGGGACTGAAGACGGTGGCGTTGCTGCCGATCACATAGTTGGCCAGGCCAGACGGCGGGCGTGCATGAAAATCGTCGGCCTGTGCGATCCACGGCCCTTGCGGCTGCCAGGTTTCCGTGTCCAAGGTGCGCTTGCGGTACAGGGTGGCCGTGTTCGCCACGTCTTCCGTAGAAAATGCCGCCGGGTGATAGCCGCCGCGCACATCGAGGGGATCGAGCAGCAAGCGCCGCATCAGCAAGTCGAAGCGCTCGCCCGTGACTTTTTCCATCACCGTGCCGATCACGCCCCAGTTCAGGTTGGCGTACGTGAAATAGCGGCCCGGCGCCGTTTGCTTGTCCCACATGCTGTCGCCGCCGGCCGTAAACACGTCACGCAGGCTGCGTTCCGGCCCCCAGGAATAGCCGCCCGCGTCGCGCAGCGAGGAGGTATGGCTGAGCAGGCTGCGCAAGGTCAACGGTTGCTGGGGGAAATGCGGGTTGCGCAGGGAAAAGCCGAGGTAGATGCCCACGTCCTGATCCAGGCTCAGCTTGCCCTGCTCGACCAGCCGCATCAACCCCAGTGTGGTCATCATCTTCGAAACCGAGGCGATGCGGAACAGGGTGGCCGGCGTCACGGGCAAGCTGTCCGCCGGCGTGGCGCCGATGTGCCGGTAGCCAAAATGTTGCTCATACGACACCTTGCCGTGGCGTATGGCCAGCACGGACAGGCTGGCCAGCGGGTGGAGCGGATCATCGACGATGGCCGATAGCGTGGCATCGAGCGCGCGCTGCTGGTCCTTGCCGCCACCGGGCGGGGCGGCCAGTGCGCTCCAGGTCGTGCCCAGCAGCAGCAAGCCCAGCAAACCCGTCATTTTATTGTGCATGTTTCCCTGTTCACGGCGTAGTGGAGGCATCGCCAGCATAGGGCGGGATGCTTCACGACGCCAATGAAAATTGCTTATTTATCTATAATGCAAAGCTATACGTACGGTAAAACATTGTTTTTTTAAGTGTATAACCGTTATTTATGGCCATTTTCCATTTATTCATGGGTGGACGGGCTACGCACAAGCGCCATCGCTATTACACTAGGAGGACAAGGAGAACTGTATGAGCCAGACCAGCGTAGAACTCAAGGTCGATTTAAATGACAATTCGCCTTTATATATGCAGATCGCCCGCAAGTTGAGCGATGACGTACGCAACGGCCGCTACCAGGTAGACCAGGCCCTGCCATCCGAACGTACCCTGTCCGAACTGCTTGACGTATCGCGCGTGACTGCCCGCAAGGCCATCGACCAGCTCGTCGAGCAAGGCCTCGTCGTGCGCCGCCGCGGTTCGGGCAACTATATTGCCCCGCGCATCGAGCAGCCGCTGTCGAACCTGTCGAGCTTTTCCGAGCAGCTGCAGCAGCGCGGCTACCGCCCCGGTTCGCGCTGGCTCAAGCGTGAAGTCGTCATCGCCAGCAGCGATGAACAGCTGAGCCTGGGCCTGGCGCAGAACACGAAAGTGGCGCGCCTTGAGCGCTTGCGCCTGGCCGACGACGTGGTGATGGCGTATGAAGTGAGCGTGCTGCCCTTCAGCGTGGTGCCGGACCCGGACGCCATGGGCGATTCGCTGTATGAATACTTGAGCAGCATCAAGAAGGCCCCCGTGCGCGCCTTGCAGCACATCCGCGCCATGAATGCGACGGACGTGCTGGCCAAGCAATTGGGCATCCCCGATGGCCAGGCCGTGCTGTTCATCACGCGCATCGCCTATCTGGAGACGGGCGAAGCGGTGGAACTCACGCATTCGTATTGCCGCAGCGACCATTACGATTTCGTGGCGGAAATGCGCCGCGCGCCATAAACTTACTGCTCGATCAGGCGGATCATGGATTCCGCCACGCCGACGGACGACTCCCAGCTCATGCCGGTCACCAGCCGGCCATCGACCTCGACGTGGCTCTTGCCGCTGGCGCCGTGCCTGAAAATGCCGCCCTGGCGCTTGATGCTGCCTTCCGCCGAAAAGGGATAGGCTTTGTATACCGGCGATTCCTTGTTGAGAAACGCATCGGGGAACGAGGTGAGCACCTTGCCCTGGATGAGGAAAGTACCGTCGCTGAGCTTCAGGTTCTTGATGCCCTCGGTGCCATGGCAGATGGCCGCGATCACCCCGCCCTGCTGTTCATAGATACGCAAGGCGATGTCCTGCAGCGGCTTGTTGTCCGGGATGCCGACGATGGCCGCGCCGCCGCCGCCGAAAGCCATGCCCGCATACTCGTCTGCCTTGACCTCGGCGACGGGTTTGGTATGGGCCAGTGCCCACATGAAATCACTGTCGTACAGATACTTCTTGAGCAACTCGTCCGACGTGACGATCATTTCCAACGGAACGGCGCCACCCTCGGGACTGACGAAGTCGACCGCGTACCCTGCTTTGCGAAATGCATCATAGGTATAGGCAAGCTCGGGAAAATTATTGCCTGCGTTAACTTTTGTGCCGGGATATTGATGCACATTCGACACGACCAGCAGCACCTTGCGTGCGTGGCGCGCCGCTGGCTCGCGATGGGCCGACTTGCTGACGATCTTCCAGTTGCCGGCGATCTTTTTCAAAAGGAAGACATCCACATAGCGGACTCCTTGTGCGGGAATGTGGATCTCGGCCTTGGCGGTGGCCACCTTGCCGTTCACCTCCACCTTGATCAGCCGCCCGTGGCGTCCATTGAATTGCCCTTTTTTCTCGTCGCTAAAGAGTTTGGCGTATTCCGCACCGCTCAACTCCCATTCCGCATTGTCTTTGCCGTCCAGATAAAGGCGGGAATTTGCATGGAAGGCCTGCTTGATGTCGTTCTGCACGTTGAAGCTGGTGCCATGCAGATACAAGCGCACGGTTTCCTGGATGGCATGTTCGTCCTGCTCTGCGGTGGCGGCGGTGCTGACGGCGGCGATGCCCAGCAAGCAACAGGCGAGTACGGTTCGCACTAAAAACTGGATCATGGTTTTACCCTGCATGAAGAATTTCGTTTATCGGAGCAACGACTATTTCAGATCGCTGGTGGTCGATAATTTAGCGAAGTGCAGGGGAATTGATGTTGCCAAACAGGATGTCAGACTCCGGAATGGCGATTCCGGAGGGGTTTTACGCGGAAACGGCCCTGACGGCCTGACCGGATTGGGCCCGGAAGCTGGCGGGAGTCTGTCCAGCCACTTTCTTGAAGGTCGAGTAGAAGGTGGAACTGGAATTGAACCCGCAGCGCTCGGCAACGGTATCCATGTTCAGTTGTGGCTCACCCGTCAACACCTGTTTCGCCTCGGCGATGCGGTATTCGTTGACGTAGGTGTTGAAACTCTTGCTCAGCTTGTCATTGAGTACCTGCGATACCTGCGCCTGCGTGCATCCTGCCCGCTTGGCCAGTTGGGCCAGGGTCAGATTCGGATTCAGATAGGATTTCTGCCCGCTCATCTGTTGTTCCAGCGCAGCGAGCACGGCAAGCGCATCGTCGTGCGTCAGGCGGCTATGCTGGTACTTCTGTTTTGGCTCGGCAGGCGTCGAGGTTTCTTTTCTCAGCAGAAAAACCATGACCGCGACATGCAGCGAGAAGGTGAACGACAAGGCACCGACGATATAGGACGTGAACGGCGTGCTTGCGTACGCCGCCAGCATGACACAGCTGCCTGCAAAGACGCTCAGCAGTAGCACGTTGCTGGTCGCCATCCGCTGTCCGTCGTTCCACCATGCGCGGCGGCTTTGCCAGAGCAGCCTGGCGGCCGCCAGCAGGTAGCATAGCCAGAACACATGAATGGCATGACTCGACAGGTTCCACACAGAACGATACGCGGCATATGGAAAGGCAACGCCAATGCCTATCAGCAGGAAGGACAGGCCGAGATGCCAACGCCATTGTTGTCCAGCAGGCAATTGTCCGAGCCCGGCCAGAAAAGAGCGCACATAGAGATAGGTCAAGGGACCGATCAGCAGGCAGGCCGAAAGGCCCAGCTGGCGGAATTCGAGTGCGATCGCCGGGTTGAAGAAGAGGAAGGCGGATTTGGCGGTGCGCACCCCGACGGCCAGCAGCAATGCGCCGAGCATGCAGTCGGCGAGGCAGCGAGGCCGGCGGCTGAAAAAATAGACGGCCAGAAAAATGCCGTTGATGGCGCCAAGGGCGCTAAACAGGAACAGCAATTGGCGAGCGATCATGGCGATGTCGTTGATGTTGGCGTCGAAGCCAAGTATAGACACAAACGGGACCGTATCGAAGTACAAGTAATACGCCACGTTCCTGCACCAGCCATAAACTCCCGTTATGCCCGCCCGCCAACCTTTCATGGCTGATATTGCTCGTTGGTATTAAACTGGTTTCACCTTCAACCATGTTCTGAAATCATGTTGAAAACTGAAACCCCGAGCCGGCGGCATCCGGATCTGGACCTGTATCCGGTGGAGCAACTGGTGGCGGCGCTGGTCGATGACCAGTTCTGGGCTGTCGAGGCCGTGCGGCTGGCGTCGCCCGACATCGCCGCCGCCATCACGGCCGCCCTGCCCCGCATCGCGGCCGGTGGACGGCTGCTGTATGTGGGGGCGGGCACGTCGGGCCGGCTTGGCGTGCTCGACAGCGTTGAATTGAATCCCACGTTTTCCTGGCCGCCCGAGCGCGCCGTCGCCATCCTGGCTGGCGGCGCGGGCGCCATGTTTACGGCAGTCGAAGGCGCGGAAGACGATTTGCAGCAAGGCGAAGCGGATTTACTGGCCTTGCAGCCGCAAGCAAATGATGTCGTGATCCTGCTGGCCGCCTCCGGCGCCACGCCGTATGTGCTGGGCGCCTTGCTGGCCGCGCGCCAGGCAGGCGCCTTGACGATAGGCATCGCGAACAATGTGGATGCCCCCGTGGCGCACGAGGCGCAATGCGGCATCGTGCTCGACACGGGGACGGAAGTCATATCCGGCAGCACGCGCCTGAAAGCGGGTACGGCGCAAAAAATCACCCTGAACACGATTTCCAGCGCGCTGATGGTCGGTTTGCACAAAACTTACGGAAACTTGATGGTAGACTTGAAGCCGACCAACGCCAAGCTGATCTGGCGGGCGGTGCGCCTGACCATGCACGCCACTGGCGCCAGCGAAGTGCAGGCCAGAACCGTGCTGGAGCAATGCCACTATCACGTCAAGGTGGCGATTGTTGCCTTGATCAAAAAAATCAACACAAACCAGGCACAGGCATTGTTGGCCGGCGCGAACGGCAGTGTGCGGGCGGCACTGGCGGCGTGATCCGATGGCGCGGCATTCTTCTGTCTGGGAGACAAAGAAGGATGTATGGAGCTAGTGAAACAAACCGCCGCGGCGCGCGCAAATAAGCCGTCAAATAAGCCGTGGCTGTGGATCCCTTCCCTGTATTTCGGCCAGGGTATCCCCTATGTAGTGGTCATGACCTTGTCCGTGATCATGTACAAGAACTACGGTTTCAGTAATACCGATATCGCCCTGTATACCAGTTGGCTGTACTTGCCGTGGGTCATCAAACCGCTGTGGTCGCCTTTCATCGATATGTACCGCACCAAGCGTTTCTGGATCGTCGGCTTGCAGCTGGTGATCGGCGCCGCGCTGGCGCTGGTGGCCCTGACGACGTCCTTGCCGCACTTTTTCCAGATCAGCCTGGCGATCTTCTGGCTGATGGCCTTCAGTTCCGCCACGCATGACATTGCCGCCGACGGCTTTTATATGCTGGGCCTGGAAGAGCATCAGCAGGCGGCCTTTGTCGGCGTGCGCAGCACGTTTTACCGCCTGGCGATGATCGCCGGCCAGGGTGGCCTCGTATATCTGGCCGGCTACCTGACGCATATGACGGGCAATGTGCAGCTGGCCTGGTCCGTCGTGTTTGCGATTTTGGCGGGCCTGTTCATCGCCCTCTTCCTGTACCACTATTTTGTCTTGCCGAAACCGAAGGACGACCGCCCCAGCATCCAGGGCGCCGGTGTTTCTCCCTTGCAGGAATTCATCGCCACCTTTGCTTCCTTCTTCAAGAAGAAGGATATTGTCGTCATCCTGGGCTTTTTGCTGCTGTTCCGCCTCGGCGAAGCGCAACTGCTCAAGCTGGCCGCGCCCTTCCTGCTCGACCCTGTCGCCAAGGGCGGCCTGGGCCTCAGCACGGAACAGGTGGGACTCGTCTATGGCACCATCGGCGTGATCGCCCTGACCCTGGGCGGCTTGCTGGGCGGATTCATCATTTCCAGCTTCGGTTTGAAACGCTGTTTATGGATCATGGTGCTGTCCGTCCACCTGCCCGACCTGGTCTTTGTTTACCTGGCCACCGCCTTGCCCAGCAGCATTTATGTGATCGCCGGTGGCATTGCGTTGGAGCAATTTGGCTATGGCTTCGGTTTCGCGTCCTATATGTTGTACATGATCATGGTCTCCGATGGCGCGCATAAAACGGCCCATTACGCGATCTGCACGGGTTTCATGGCCCTGGGCATGATGTTGCCGGGCATGGCCAGCGGCTGGATCCAGCAAATGCTCGGCTACCAGCACTTCTTCATCTGGGTCTGCATCGCCACCATTCCTGCTTTCATCATGGCCGCGCTGGTCAAGATCGATCCCGAATTCGGCAAGAAGGCCGAGGCCTGATTCTTTTGAACCGTGCGCCCGCATGGATGGCGGGCGCACAGTAAAATGCCCGCACCGATAGACCTGCGCTTCACCACTGCAAGGAATTGTTTTGTTGTCTACTTTTAAAAAACGCCTGAGCGCCAGCGCCGGCGTATTGGCCGCGCTGGCCACCGCCACATTGCTCAGCAGCTGTACCAGCACCAGGATCCCCTCCGCAGTGACGCCGGGTGCAGCGGGTTTGCCAGCCGTGCCGCCCGTGCAGCACATCACGGGCGAAGTGCCGCCGCCGGCGCCGCGCGAATTCCGCGCCGCCTGGGTCTCGACGGTGGCCAATATCGACTGGCCCAGCCGCAGCAATTTACCGGTCGCCAAGCAGCAAGCGGAAGCGCTGGCCATCCTCGACCGTGCCAAGTCCTTGAATTTGAACGCGATTGTGCTGCAGGTGCGCCCTAGCGCCGACACGATTTACCCATCGCAGCTGGAGCCGTGGTCGGAATACCTGACCGGCAAGCAAGGCCAGCCGCCAATGCCCCTGTATGACCCGCTGGCCTTCTGGGTGGCACAGGCGCATGCGCGCGGCCTGGAATTGCATGCCTGGTTCAACCCGTATCGGGCCCGTCACGCGACGGCCAAGTCGCCGCTGGCGCGCGATAGTTTCGCTTCCACCAACCCGGCGTCCGTCAAGCAATACGGCCGCTACCTGTGGATGGACCCGGGCGACGCCGCCGCCTCCAAGCACACGACGGACGTGGTGCTCGACGTGGTGCGCCGTTACGATATCGACGGCGTGCACATCGACGATTACTTTTACCCGTACCCGATCGACGCGCCTGGCGCCGGCGCTGGTGCGGAAACAGCCGCGCTGGACGCGGGCAATGGCGGCGCCAAGCGCGAATTGCCGTTTCCCGATGAGCCTTCCTGGCAGCAATATCTGCTGGCCGGCGGCCAGCTGGACCGCGCTTCCTGGCGTCGCCAGAACGTCAACCAGCTGATCGAGGCTTTGTATACAGGCATCCACCGCGAAAAGAGCTGGGTGCGCTTTGGCATCAGCCCGTTCGGCATCGGCCGTCCGGACCGCCGCCCTGCCGGCATCGTCGGCTTCAGCCAGTACGATAAATTGTATGCGGACGCGGAATTGTGGCTGGCCAAGGGCTGGCTCGATTACCTGTCGCCGCAGCTGTACTGGCCCGTGGCGCAGGCGCCGCAAGCGTTTGGCGTGCTGCTCGACTATTGGCTGGCGCAAAACCCGTATGGCCGCCATGTTTGGCCGGGCCTGTACACGAGCCGTATCGATAATTCCGCCAAGTCCTTCACGCCGCAAGAGATCATCAAGCAAATCGAAGTGACGCGCACGCGCCTTGGCGCGAATGGACAAGTGCATTTCAGCATGGTGCCCCTGATGCAGAACCGCAAGGGTGTCAGCGAGCAACTCAAGGCGAGCGTGTATCAAAGCCCTGCCCTGATTCCCGCCACGCCATGGCTGGGCAAGGAAGCACCGAGTACGCCCGTGCTGGCCTTGCGTCGCGATTCCACCAGCCTGAACATCAAATTGACGGCGGGCGGCGGCAAACCCGTAGCGCAGTACGCCGTCTGGGCCCGCTACGGCGAAGACTGGCGCTTTACCGTGGTCACGGGTGTGCAAGGCGAGCTGACCCTGGTCGACGATGCCATTGGTAAAGTCAATGCGGTGGTGGTCAGCGCCGTGGACCGCCTCGGCAATGAAAGCCCCCGCGTCACCGTGCGCGCACCGTTTACGGTCGCCGCCAAGTAATTTTGCCGGTTTACCGGCAATCCATAACCTGCAGGCATGAAACATGCGCAAGCTTTCATGCCTGCAAGCTTCGCTTGGCTTTACACTCATGCCATGATTTCCTTCCCCGCAAACAATATTGACACTGCCGTACTCGGGCTGGGCATCGACGCGGGCGGCACGCAGACGCGCTGGGCTTTGGCCGGCGCGGATGGCGCCATCGTGGCGGACGGGGCCGTGGAAGGCTTGTCTGCCTTGCAAATGAGCAGCGATGCGGGCCGCGCAGCCGTGCACGCCACGTTTGCGAAACTGTCTCAGGCTGTACTGGCCGTTGGCCAGCCGCGCGCCGTGGTGGCGGGCTTGACGGGCTTTGGCGGCGACGATGTGACGCTGGCGGAGTTGCTGGCGGAGTTGCTGGCGCTGGACGCCGTCGACGTCCGCTTGGGCAACGATATCGACATCGCTTATCGCGACAGTTTTGAACCAGGCGAAGGTTATCTGGTCTACGCTGGCACGGGCTCGATTGCCGCCTGGATCGATGCGGATGGCGTGTTTCACCGCGCAGGCGGGCGCGGCGTGCTGCTCGACGATGGCGGCGGCGGTTACTGGGTCGCGCGCGAAGCCTTGCGCCACATCTGGCGCCGCGAAGACGAGGCGCCCGGCAGCTGGCAAGCGTCGCCCATGGCCGAGGCCGTGTTTGCGCAACTGGGCGGCAGCGACTGGTCATTGTCGCGCGCCTTCATGTATGGCCAGGACCGGGGCGCCATCGGCCGGCTGGCGCTGGCCGTGGCCGCCAGTGCCGATGCCGACCCGCTGGCGCTGGACATCTTGCAGCGCGCGGGACAGGAACTGGCGCGCCTGGCCCTGGCATTGGTATCTCGCCATGGTCCGCGTCCTGTGGTGCTGGCGGGCCGCGCGGCGCAATTGCACCCTGCCATCGCATCAGCCATGCGCGCCGCTTTGCCTGTATCGTTGACGATGGAACAGAAAGTTGCCCGTCCACATGATGCGGCGGCCAGGATAGCCGTCAAGGCGGCGGTCAAGACACAGGCCAATACTGAACATTTTATTAACCCGAACACGGATATTTCATGAAAAAAATCGCCCTCGCCCTGCTGGTGGCCCTGCTCTCCGCCTGTACCATGCCCGCGCCGCACCTCGACCACAGCTTGAATGC
>RCUJ01000317.1_pt1 | contig 28317 bp, 31 predicted proteins | sample 2166321 | NCBI WGS metagenome assembly RCUJ01 (sample SAMN09932808, study PRJNA488358) | compost metagenome | feature: garden; material: soil; isolation source: compost soil in an enriched community after 118 h of incubation | place: Germany: Experimental Botanical Garden Goettingen | collected... | reverse complement strand
TAGAGCACCTGACTCATAATCAGGTGGTCCCTGGTTCGAGCCCAGGTGGGACCACTCTTTTAGAACAGAAGCCTTTACAGAAATGTAGAGGCTTTTTTGTTTTCTTGTGATGAACATTTAACGAGCGTGAAGAGGTTGTTCTTTTAGAATAATTTTATTTTTAATAAATGTGGAAACACGTAATGAAGTTGAAAAAAAGCCCTCTATTTTTGGAAAATATCTCATTTTTTTAAATGAATTAAAGAAGAAAATAGTTACAATTTCAAATTATTAGATGAAAAAGATAATCTTGTTGTTAGTTATTTTGGTTTGCCAAATTAGTAATGCGCAAACTTTAAATCCGAAAATTATTGTTTTACCTGAAAACTGTTCGGTAGAAGATTTTTCTTTTTTAAAAGAAGAAATAAAAGAGGCTCAAGTGGTAATGCTTGGAGAAGAATCACATTTTGCAGGGAATGTATTTGAGATGAAAACCAAAATTATCAAGTATTTGCATCAGGAAATGGGTTTCAATACTATAGCTTTTGAGTCTGGTGTTTATGATGTTTGGAAAGCGCAATACAGTATTAATAGAGGGGAAAGTATAGAAGATGCATTAAAAAATTCTTTGTTTTCAATTTGGGCTAAAAGAAAAGAGTTTCAAAGTTTTATAGCCTTTTATGATCAGAACAAAAAAGATTTAAAATTGTATGGGTTCGACAATCAAATTACTGGGAAATTCGGAGAGGAGCAACTCGTAAATGATCTTTATAAATTCTGTAGTCAGAATCAGTTAAAATTAAAACTAAAGCGTGAAGATTTCCAATTACTGGTAGAGTCAATGTTTAGTTCTGGAGTCTTTGATGAAGGGGATATTACTTATGAGGCATACAAAACTGCATTAACCCAGTTATTAAACAATATTACTAATAAACCTAAAAACGAGGAACATTTTTATTGGACACAAATCATAAAAAATTTGCTTGCATTAGCAGAATATCATTTCAGTAAAGAAATAGTTTTAAGCTCATTTTATACCACTTCGGATGATAATGTCAGAGATAAGCAAATGGCTGATAATTTATTAGAGTATATTAAAAACCATCCAGGTGAAAAAATTATATGTTGGGGGGCAAATCAGCATTTTGCTAACGATATGTCTTCTATAAGCACACCAGTTCTAAAAGAATTTGTTCCAATGGGTTCTTATATAAAAAATGCTTTAAAAGATAAGGTTTATAGTTTAGCAATGGTATCGGCGGCCGACTCGATATACTTACAAAATAAGTGGAATAAAACACCAATAAATCAGGGTTCTTTTGAATATTATTTAAAGGCAAATAAGAAGCTTCATTTATATATTTCATCAAGTCTGCCTGAGATGAAGAAAATGCAATCAAATAGATTATTCAGCCCAATAACATTTATTGAAGCGCGTTTAGATTTATTACATGACGGCTATTTGTATTTTGATAAAGTAATGCAGTCAACACCTATTGTCAGTGATGAAAAGGAGATGACGAAAAAGAGCGAGTTAACTAATAATCAGATCGAAAAAGAGAATAATATTGTTTTTCAACAGGTGTCTGATAATTCCGGTTTGAAGGTAAATGCTCTAAATGAAGTGCTGATCTATAGCAAAAGAACACCTTATCAAATTATAAAAAAAACAATTGATGATCTTAATAAAAACTATCCCAACTCTCCTTTTAATTCAAATATGTATTCTAATGTTACAACTAATATTGGAGATGTAATTTGTTTAGATTTAGACTTTGTTTCAGAACAATATGATTTTCCATATACAGATAATTATCGTAGTACAAAACAAATAAAAGAATTAAGATGGAATATTAAGAATGGTTATGAACCGCAAAATTTGAGGGAGTATCATGGTCTGGTATATAATAACCCAATAAAATATGCGCCTTTCCTAGATAATAGAAAATATAAAAAGTTTATTTTCAATCTAGAAGAAATTATAAAATATAATAATAAAGAAGTATTTGTAATTAGTTTTTCTTCAACAAGAGATCATTCTACTTATACCAAAAGAATGTTTTTAAGTAATTACACGGGCAAATTGTATGTTAATAAAGATGATTATGCGCTTGTGAAAATTACTGAAAATTGGGAAGTTACCAGATTTCCTGAAGAATTTAAACAAGGATTGGAATTGAGAGGTTGGTTAGCAGAGTATATTAAAAAAGAGTTTGTTAATGAGTCAATAGAAACTGATTTCGTAAAAATTGATAATTTGTATTATATAGCGCATTCTGAAATCACCATTTTGGGTAAATTATTAGATAGCGATAATAAGTCATTAAACTACAAAACCGCTATTAATTCATTTTGGAGCAATTTTAACAGTGTTAATCCGAAAGAGATTTCAAATAAAGAAGAACAGCATTTATTTGCTAAAGTTAATTTTAACAAAAGATTTTGGGATTCCTATGTGCTTCCTAAGAAACAATAAATCTAAGTAATTGTCTCTGATTCGAGCCCAAGTAGGATCACTTTTTTTAGAACAGAAGCCTTTACAGAAATGTGAAGGCTTTTTTGTTTTTCGACACTTTAAAAATGTGAAAGTTGAAATTTTTGGCACTCAATGATTGAATTCTTATTTCTGTAAAATCCCTTAACTTTATCCGTCCAAACAAATTTAATCTTCAGATGGATAGATTAACTCCCGAACAGAGGAGGAAAACTATGCAGGCGATAAAGAGCACTGCTACAAAAGGTGAAGTAAGGCTTGCAAAAGCTTTATGGAAATTGGGTCACAGATACCGAAAAAACAATAAGAAAGTATTTGGAAGGCCTGATATTACTTTTGCCAAATATAAAATTGCCATTTTTGTTGACAGCGAATTTTTTCATGGAAAAGATTGGGAAACCGAGCAGCTAAGAATTAAAACGAATCGCGAATATTGGATTCCGAAAATTGAAAGGAATATTCAGCGTGATGAAGAGGTTAACGCTTTTCTCATTTCTGAAAATTGGACGATTTTGAGGTTCTGGAGTAAAGAGATTGAAAAAAATCTGGAAGTTTGTCTGGCAAAAATTGAAGGAACAATTATGCTTTTAAGTATTTAAACTTTTTCAGCTTTTAGCTGTCTAGCTTCTGCTTTCTCAATGCATTTAAAAATTTCGGAAGCAAGTCTTTCTATAACAGGCATACTTACAGAATTTCCAGCCTGTTTGTAAAGACTGGAATTTGAAATTTTGGGTAATTTATAATGATCTGGAAAACCCTGAAAGCGAAAACATTCTCTTGGAGTTAATTTCCTAAAGCCAAATTCAGTTGTGATAATTGGGACATTGTGGCCGCCAGTTCCCATATTTGCAGTTAAAGTAGGGCAGACTTCTTTTTTGTTTTCTCGTACGTAATGTCTCCTAAACTGATATATTCTGTCTTCTCTCACAACTGATTCTTTCAGCGTGTTGTACATGTATTTATCTTCTGTATAATAGAATTTTTTATCGACTTTTTCTTTTGTAATTAAATCGGTAATCTTTTTTGTTAATTTTTCTTTTTCGGGGAAACTGAATTTGAAGCCTTTTTTAACGAAGTTCTTGTCAAAAGCGACCATGAAAATTCGCTCACGATTATGTGGAATATTTCCGAAATCTTTAGTGTTTAAGATAGCAGAATCAAATGTGTAATTGCGTTTTTTGATTTCGCGCTGAATTACTTTCATGGTATTTCCTTTGTCGTGACCTTTTAGGTTTTTGACATTTTCGAGAAATACTACTTTTGGCCGCATTTCGTCAATAAAATCTAATATTTTAAAAAAGTGGTTTCCTCTGCTGTCTTTGAAACCTTTTCTATGGCCGGCTAGAGAAAAGGGCTGACAAGGGAATCCAGCGGTAAGAATGTCAATTTTATTAAGTTCTTTGACATCAAGTTGCATTACGTCGCATTCAATAAGAGTGTGTTCAAAATTGTTTCTGTAGGTAACGCAAGCTTTTTTGTCGAACTCATTTGCCCACTCTAATTTAAAACCTGCATTTTCAAATCCTAAACAAATACCTCCAACACCCGCATATAAACTTCCGACTGTATATTGGTTTTTCATTTGATTAATTGAGGTTGAAAAATAGATTTAGATTTATAGTGTCAAATTTAACTTTGCAAATATATTAATTTGAGAACATTCTCGTTTATGTAATTAGTTGAAAGCAAACTACTTTTTTTGACATAGATTGTGGTGTGAAAGTTTGGTTGCAATGTGCAAAAGGTAGGTTTTTTGTTAAAATCAGGAAATTCTTATAAGCTTTTAGGGCTTATAAATAGTAGTGGATAAATGATTTTGCGCTCTAGGGCGTTTTGTGAAAAGGATTAGTAATATCTTAAAAGAAAATGTTAAAATTTGTCTTGCTTTTTTTTGTTTAAAAGTTGGTTTTGAGCAAAAAACTTATACTTTTGTCCAAGATTTTGGAGATAGAAATTCATCTGTATGAAATTTCTATCAAAGAATATTTATCGATAATTATCTAGACTTGCAATTTGCAATAGCTTGAATTTATGAAAAATCTAAAAGCCCCATTTTTAGTAATTGCCTTATTTTTGAATGTTTTATTAGTGTCTGCGGAAACTTCTTCGCATCCACCTGTTCCAGGTGCAAGTACTGCCAGAAGTATGACTACAACGGCTGAGGAAGAAGAGTGTCCTCCATTGTTTCCTGATTGTGATGATGCTTTTCCAATAGATCAAAATATTATGTATTTAGTTGTTGGAGGTTTGGTTTTAGGTCTTACCGTCATATATAAAAATCAAATAAAAAAAGCTTCAATCTAAATTGAAGCTTTTTTTATTTAAAAATCTATAGTATTACTTGTTTATTGAGTAAAGTCTAGAGATGTATTTTCCAACTACATCAAACTCAAGGTTGATTTTTGTTCCGACTTTGAAATCTTTAAAATTAGTGTGTTCGTAAGTATACGGGATAATTGAGACGCTAAATTCATTTTCTTTAGAATTTACAACAGTAAGACTCACTCCGTTTACAGTAATTGAGCCTTTTTCGATTGTGATATTGTTTTGTTTTTTGTCGTACTCAAATGTGTAATTCCAGCTTCCGTTTGCCTCTTCAATTTTGATGCAAGTTCCGGTTTGGTCTACGTGGCCTTGTACAATATGCCCATCCAAACGATCGCCAAGCTTCATTCCTCTTTCCAAATTAACAACATCGCCAGTTTTCCAATCGCCGATATTGGTTTTTAAAATAGTTTCATCTATTGCAGTTACAGTGTAAAGTGAATCTTTGATTGCTACAACTGTAAGACATATTCCGTTGTGCGAAACACTTTGGTCTATTTTTAATTCGTGTGTTATGGATGAGTCAACTGTTATGTGAAGATTGTTTTGATCTTTTCTGATTTCGTGAACCTTGCCGAGTGTTTCTATAATTCCTGTGAACATTGTGGTTTTATTTTACTAAATTTGCACATCAAAATTAGTAATAAATAAACTGAGCTCATGAATAAAAAAGCAGAAAATATAATTGTTGGAATTTCAGTTGGAGATTTAAACGGTATTGGAAGCGAAGTTATACTGAAAACATTCGAAGATTCTCGTATGTTGGAATTGTGTACGCCGGTTATTTTTGCAAATGCTAAAATTCTTTCTTTCGTTAGAAAAAGTTTTACTTCTACGATTCAATTTCACGGAGTTGATAAATTAGATCAAGTTGTACCAGGAAAAGTAAATGTTTTAAATCTTTGGAGAGAAGGTGTTGATATAAGCTTCGGGGTGAACGATCCTAAAATAGGTGAATACGCAATAAAATCATTTACGGCAGCAACTAAGGCCTTGAAAGATGGTGAAATTGATGTTTTGGTTACAGCACCAATTAATAAATACAATATACAGTCTGAGGATTTTAAATTTCCGGGACACACCGATTATTTGAATCAGGAATTAGAAGGCGATGCACTTATGATGATGGTTCAGGATAATTTGAGAGTGGGTTTAATTACAGATCATGTGCCGCTAAACGAAGTGGCTTCTCATTTAACAGAGGAATTAATCACTAAAAAAATAGAAACTATTAGAAAATCTTTAGTTCAGGATTTTAGTATAGTGAAGCCAAAAATTGCAGTTTTAGGATTGAATCCGCATGCTGGCGATGGTGGAGTAATTGGTAAAGAAGATGATTTGATTTTAAAGCCAGTTTTAAAGAAAATATTTGATTCTGGTACAATGGCTTTTGGTCCATTTCCAGCAGATGGTTTTTTTGGAAGCGGTCAATACGAAAAATATGATGCTATTGTGGCAATGTATCACGATCAAGGATTAATTCCGTTTAAGACACTGTCTTTTGGAAAAGGAGTTAACTATACAGCAGGCCTAAACAAGGTTAGGACTTCTCCAGATCACGGTACAGCTTACGATATCGCAGGAAAAGACATGGCAGATTACAATTCGTTTAAAGAGGCAGTTTATCTTGCGATCGATATTTTTCGCTCGCGTAATCAGTATGAGGAGATTAGCCAAAAACCTCTTAAAATAAAAGAAAAACAGTTATAAACAAAAAAAGGTGAATAAGATTATTAGTTTTATAATAATTTTATATCTTTGCACCCCAATTCAGATATCTAGTTTTAGAATCGAATTGATCAAATTGATGTTGAAATGAGCAAAACAAAAGAATTTTTAATTCCTTTCGTAGGATTAAAACTAGGAAAACACCATTTTGAGTATCAAATAAATAACACGTTCTTTAGGAACTTTGAGTACGATGAGTTTCAAAGTTCAGATATTAAAGTCAATTTACTTTTCGATAAGAAAAGTAATATGTTAGAGTTAGAATTCAAACACAAAGGAACGGTAAACGTGCCTTGTGATCTGACAGGCGAAGATTTTGATTTACCTATAAAAGGTAAAATGAAATTAATTGTTCGTTTTGGAGAAGAATTTAATGATGATAATGAAGAGTTGTTGATTTTACCACATGGTGAACATGAAGTAGATATTGCACAATATATTTATGAAATGATCGCACTTTCTGTTCCGCAGAAAAGAATTCATCCAGGTGTTAAAGACGGAAGTTTGCAAACAGAAACTTTAACAAAACTGAATGAGTTAAGTGTAAAAGAACAAAAGGAAGAGAGTAACAAAGAAGAAGATATTGACCCGCGTTGGGAAAAATTAAAGAAACTATTAACGGATAAATAATATAGTAAAATGGCACATCCTAAGAGAAAAATCTCGAAAACAAGAAGAGATAAGAGAAGAACACATTATAAAGCTACTGTAGCTCAAATCGCTACATGTCCTATTACTGGAGAAGCACATTTATACCACAGAGCTTACTGGCATGAAGGTAAAATGTATTACAGAGGGCAAGTTGTTATCGATAAATCTGAAGCGGTTGCTTAATACGTTTTTGTAAATTATACTAGAACTCTCACATAGTGAGAGTTTTTTTTGTTGGTTATAATTTTCGTTTTTTAGGAAAATATAGACAAATTCGTTACGTTTTTTTTTGTAATTTTCGGGTCTTTTAAAAATTTTTCAAATTAATCATAATTTGAAAAGAAAATAATAGAATATAATGAATACAATCACAGCCGCAATTACCGCTGTTGGAGCTTATGTTCCTGACTTCGTTCTTTCGAACCAAGTACTAGAAACAATGGTTGATACCAATGATGAGTGGATTACCGCTCGAACAGGAATTAAAGAAAGAAGAATTCTTAAAGATGCTGATAAAGGTACATCTTACCTTGCTATACAAGCAGCAAAGGATTTGATTGCAAAAGCTAATATTGATCCGCTTGAGATTGATATGATTATAATGGCAACTGCAACACCAGATATGATGGTGGCTTCTACAGGAGTCTATGTTGCTACAGAAATTGGAGCAACAAATGCATTTTCATACGATTTGCAGGCTGCATGTTCAAGTTTCTTATACGGAATGTCAACGGCTGCAGCATATGTTCAGTCAGGACGTTACAAAAAAGTACTTTTAATTGGTGCCGATAAAATGTCATCAATTGTAGATTATACAGACAGGGCAACTTGTATTATTTTTGGTGACGGAGCTGGAGCAGTTCTTTTTGAACCAAACTATGAAGGCTTAGGTTTGCAGGATGAATATTTAAGAAGTGATGGTGTAGGACGCGACTTCCTTAAAATTCCTGCTGGAGGTTCTTTGATTCCGCCTTCAGAAGACACTGTAAAAAACAGACAGCACAATATTATGCAAGACGGTAAAACTGTTTTCAAATATGCTGTTACTAATATGGCAGATGCCAGCGAATTGATTTTGCAAAGAAATAATTTGACAAATCAAGATGTTGATTGGTTAGTGCCACACCAAGCGAATAAACGTATTATTGATGCTACTGCGGGAAGATTAGAATTAGACGAATCTAAAGTTCTGGTAAACATCGAAAGATACGGAAATACTACTTCTGGAACTTTACCATTAGTATTGGCTGATTTTGAAAATAAACTTAAAAAGGGAGATAACATTATCTTTGCTGCTTTTGGTGGTGGATTCACTTGGGGATCTATCTATTTAAAATGGGCTTACGATAAAAAATAAATTAAAACTAAAAACGAATCATTATGGATTTAAAAGAAATTCAAAACCTAATCAAATTTGTTGCAAATTCGGGCGTTGCAGAAGTGAAGTTAGAAATGGATGATGTAAAAATCACGATCAGAACAACTTTAGAAACAAATGTAACTGAAGCAACTTACGTACAGCAATTACCTGCTCAGGCAGCTTTACCTCAAGCGGCAGTTCCACAAGTTACAGCTCCAACGGTTGTAAGTGTAACTCCAGAAGCACCAGCTGCTAACGATTCTAAATATATTACTATAAAATCTCCAATCATTGGTACATTCTATAGAAAACCATCTCCAGACAAACCAGTTTTCACAGAAGTTGGAAGCACTGTATCTAAAGGAGATGTTCTTTGTGTAATTGAAGCAATGAAATTATTCAACGAAATCGAATCAGAAGTTTCAGGTAAAATTGTAAAAATTCTTGTTGACGATATGTCTCCTGTAGAATTTGACCAACCTTTATTCTTAGTAGATCCATCATAAATAAATTTAGATTTTAGATTTTAGATTTTAGATTGATTTGCAATTTGTTAATCATCTAAAATTATCTAATTATCAAATTGTCTAATTATCTAATTAAAATAAGATGTTTAAAAAAATATTAATTGCGAATAGAGGAGAAATTGCACTTCGTGTAATTCGTACATGTAAGGAAATGGGAATCAAAACTGTTGCAGTTTACTCTACAGCCGACGCAGAAAGTTTACATGTTAAATTTGCTGACGAAGCGGTTTGTATTGGTCCTCCTCCAAGTAACTTATCGTATTTGAAAATGTCAAATATTATTGCTGCTGCAGAAATTACCAATGCAGATGCAATTCACCCTGGATATGGATTCCTTTCAGAAAATGCTAAGTTTTCTAAAATATGCCAAGAACACGGGATTAAATTTATTGGTGCTTCCCCTGAAATGATTGATAGAATGGGAGATAAAGCTTCGGCTAAAGCGACCATGATTGCTGCTGGTGTTCCATGTGTTCCTGGTTCTGTAGGGATCTTGGAGTCTTATGAGCAAGCAGCAGAATTAGCAAACCAATTCGGTTATCCTGTAATGCTTAAAGCAACTGCCGGAGGTGGTGGAAAAGGGATGCGTGCTGTTTGGAAAGAAGAAGATTTATTGAAAGCATGGGAAAGTGCTCGTCAGGAATCAGCTGCAGCTTTCGGAAATGACGGAATGTATCTTGAGAAATTAATCGAAGAGCCACGTCATATCGAAATCCAAGTTGTTGGAGATTCTTATGGAAAAGCATGTCACCTTTCTGAAAGAGACTGTTCGGTACAGCGTCGTCACCAAAAACTTACTGAAGAAACACCTTCACCTTTCATGACAGATGAACTTCGTACAAGAATGGGAGAAGCTGCTGTAAAAGCTGCTGAGTTTATTAAATATGAAGGAGCCGGAACTGTAGAATTTTTAGTAGATAAACACAGAAATTTCTACTTCATGGAAATGAATACTCGTATTCAAGTTGAGCACCCTATCACAGAACAAGTTATCGATTACGATTTGATCCGTGAGCAGATAATGGTTGCTGCTGGAATTCCAATTTCTGGTAAAAACTACCTTCCACAATTACATGCTATTGAAGTTCGTATTAATGCTGAAGATCCTTACAACGATTTTCGTCCTTCACCAGGAAAAATTACTACGCTTCATATGCCAGGAGGACACGGAGTTCGTTTAGATACTCACGTTTACTCAGGATATAGCATTCCGCCAAACTACGATTCTATGATTGCTAAGTTAATTACAACGGCGCAATCTCGTGAAGAAGCTATTAGCAAAATGCGTAGAGCTTTGGATGAGTTCGTAATCGAAGGTGTGAAAACTACAATACCATTCCACAGACAATTAATGGATGATCCAAAATATATTGCAGGAGATTATACAACTGCATTTATGGATACATTTAAAATGAATAGTCCCGAATAATTATAAAGGCTTCCAAATTTGGAAGCCTTTTTTTCTTTTATAAGCCTTTATAAATTCCAATATTCAAATTCCAAATTCCAATATTGGAAACCTAAACTTTAAATTAGGAGCTTAAACTTCACTCTAAACTTTGGAATTTGGAATTTGATTTATTAAAATTTGTCTAAAGGTTACACTTTAAGTGTTTACTTATTACACACCTTTTTTCTCTTTTACACATCTTCATTGTATTCTCTTTTTTTGCTATATTTGGTATAAAGTCTTTAAATACAGGTTTTTATGTTCTTTGGCACGGCTCTTTTCTTTTACGGCATAATAATTTCATTACTTAAAACGTAAACAACTATTAATTTAAATATATACGTTATGAAAAAATTATTTTTATCAGCCGCAATTGTCTTAGGAAGTTTAACTTCATTCGCTTCAACTTCAACAGCAATCAATACAAATGTAAAAGTGGTTTCTATTGCAGACGAGTATACTGAAATCAAATTAGAAGAATTACCTGCTGCTATTACAGACGCTTTGAAAAAAGCATATCCAGAAGCAGTAATTACTAAAGCATATAAAAACGAAAAAGCACAGTATAAACTTGATGTAACTGTTGGCGACAAAGTTGGAAATCTTTTCGCAAATGCAGACGGAACTTGGATTAAACAATAATCTTAAATTAAGGTCTTGTGAAAATCCAGATCAAGAATACTAAGATCAAATTAACTATATTAAAAAACAACTATCATGAAAAATTTATTTTTATCAGCCGCAATCGTTTTGGGAGGTTTAACATCATTTGCTTCAACTTCGCCAATTTCAAATACAATCGTAAAAACAATCTCTATCCAAGATGATTATACAGAAATTAAATTGGAAGAGCTTCCAACAACTATTACAGATGCTTTGAAAAAAGCATATCCAGACGCTGTACTTACTAAAGCATTTAAAAATACAAAATCTGAATACAAGCTTGAAGTAACTGTTGGAGACAAAACAGGAAATCTTTTTGCTAATGCAGATGGAACTTGGATTAAAAAATAATTAAGTCTAACCCTTAAAAGCTATTACTATGAAAAAGTTAATCTTATCGGCAGCAATTGTTTTAGGCAGTTTGTCGATGAACGCAGAGACCCCTGTTGCAACCAATCAAATGGTGCAGACAGTAAATGACCAGGATGGATATAAAGAAGTAGATGGAGTTCCAGCAGCCGTAAAAAAAGGCTTAGATGCAGCTTATCCTGGTGTAGTGCTTGAAAAAGCATGGGTTAACGATAAAAAGGAGTACAAAATTGAGATAACCGTTCGAGGCGAAAAATCGATCGTTTATACAGATGCTTCTGGTAACATTCTTAAAAAATAATTTAAACCACTAAATATTATGAAAAAGTTAATCTTATCAGCAGTGATTGTTCTTGGAAGTCTATCAGTAAATGCTGCAGTTCTTCCAACGGTTTCAATTTCTCAATCAGTACTTATTCAAACTGAATTTATTGAAGTATCTGCAGACGCCGTTCCGGCAGCTGTAAAGTCAACGCTTGAAAAATCTTTCCCGAATACAAAGCTTGAAAAAGCGTATAAAAACGAGAAAAATGAGTACAAACTTGAAATTTCAAGTGGAGACAAGAAGTATACTATTTTTACAGATGCTTCTGGAAATATCATTAAAAAATAATTTAAATCAGCATCATGAAAAAATTAATCTTATCAGCAATAGTGGTTTTGGGAACTATGTCTATGCATGCAAATGTATGGCCTGTTTCACAAAATGCTAAAGCAGCTGTAACTATTCAGTCAGAATATACAGAAGTTACAGCAGATGCTGTTCCTGCAGCTGTGAAAACAGCTTTGCAAACTGCTTATCCAGGAGCAAAACTGGACAAAGCATTTGTAAACGATAAAAAAGAGTACAAACTTGAAATATCAGTTGGAGACCAAAAGGCTACTGTTTATTCAGATGTCAATGGTAACTGGTTGAAGATATAAATTAGGTGAATTTAGATTTATGTTTTTGGTGAAAAAGAGATTGCGTCGTGCAATCTCTTTTTTTTTACATATTTTACATAATTTTATGAAATAACAAGTTTAATAATATTATTTTAGCAAAAAAGTCCCTAAAAGCAAATGCCGAAGATATTACTGATAGAAGATGATATTGCGTTCTGTAAGTTATTAGAAAAGTTTCTAATCAAAAAAGCGTTTGAAGTAGCAACTACTTTCTCTGCTGCAGAAGCGCGCGAAGCAGTTAAAAACGAATCTTTTGATTTGATTTTGACAGATCTTCGCCTGCCTGATTCTGACGGTATCGGACTTATGTCTGAATTTAAAAATTCGCATCCTCATATTCCTGTTATTTTAATGACAGGCTACTCTGATGTCAATACTGCTGTAAAAGCCATAAAAAATGGAGCAGCAGATTATATTTCTAAACCATTTAATCCAGACGAAGTTCTTTTGGTCATTGCTAATGCGTTGCAGGCCCCGAAGGCCGAAACAGAAGAACAGTCGGAAACTCCAGAAAAAAAGAAAAAAACAGTTAAAAAGCCAGTTGCGACAGAAAATGAATTCGTCAAAGGTATTTCTGTTGCATCCAAAAAACTTCTAGATCACATTCAGTTGGTAAGTCCAACAGATATGTCGGTTTTGATAATTGGCGAAAGCGGAACAGGAAAAGAAATCATTGCCAAAAGCATTCATCAGCAAAGCAGAAGAAAAGATAATAATTTTATTGCAGTAGATTGCGGAGCCATTCCAAAAGAATTGGCGGCGAGTGAATTTTTTGGACATTTAAAAGGATCTTTTACTGGAGCAATTAACGATAAAAAAGGATATTTTGAAGCTGCTAACGGCGGAACTTTATTTTTGGATGAAATTGGAAATCTTTCGTACGAAAACCAAATTCAATTGTTAAGAGCGCTTCAGGAAAGAAAAATTAAACCTGTTGGAAGCAATAAAGAAATAAACGTCGATATACGCATTATTACGGCTACCAATGAAGATTTACGCGAGGCAGTAAAAAACGGCGATTTTAGAGAAGATTTATACCATAGAATCAATGAGTTTTCGATTCAGTCACCATCTTTAAAAGACCGTGGTGAAGATTTAATGGTTTTTGCCGATTATTTCTTAGAAAAAGCCAATCAGCAGTTAGATAAAGATGTTATCGGATTTTCTCCAGAAGTGGTTTCTATTTTTCAGAATTATAGCTGGCCAGGAAATTTAAGAGAATTGCAGAACTGTGTAAAACGTGCTACACTTTTAACTCGTGGCGATTTTATAGAAAGCGACGTGCTTCCGGCAGAATTTTTTCAGATTCAAAATCAGTCTGCTGCTGCAAATGAAGTTTTCTCATTATCTGAAAATGAAAAAGAAACCATTATTAGTGCTTTGTCAAAAACGCAGAACAACAAATCGGAAGCGGCAAAACTGCTGAAAATTACCAGAAAAACACTTTACAATAAATTGAAACAATACAATATCGAATAAAAAAAAGCAGTCTATTTTGGACTGCTTTTTTTATTACTTCACTAAATCTCTCGTTTCAATTCCTTAAAAAGAATTTTTATTTTTCCTTCTAAATCTGAAAATGTACCTTTTAGATCAATTGTGTTTAAATCTTCTTTTTCCAGATCTTTTAAAAGTTCGCCAATCTCATTTGCCTGAATTTGCTTGAACATTGGAGCAATACGATGCGCAATAGATTTTATTTCATCATGATTTTTCTCTTGAACTGCAGTCTTTAAAAAACCTAAATTTTCAATCGATGTTTCTATAAAAGACTTTAAAACTTCTTTCAAAGCCGATTCATCCTGACCTAGAAAATCTTTCAAAGTTTCTAAAGAATATATTTGAGAAGCATTTTCGTTTGCATTCTCCGTAGATTCAGTTATCGGAATTTCCTCATGATCTAAAATATGCTGAATCGTTTCCAATAAAATTTTAGGAGAATAAGGTTTTTTAATAACAGTTGTAAAACCAGCATTTTTATAAACTGAAATATCCAAATCGGTGCGGCCAGTCAATGCAATTACAGGCTGATTTTTGAAAATGGTATCCGGAAGTTCGCGAAGTTTTTCTAAAAATAGGAATCCGTCTATTTCTGGCATTTGAATATCGGTAATGACAAAATCAAAAGGAGTGGTGCGAATCGTTTCTAAAGCTTTGGCTGGATTAGTAAACGAAAAGACTTGATGCTGTTCTTGTTTTAAAACTCCAGTGGTCAGATTCAGAAGATTAATATCGTCGTCTACTACAATAAAAGTTTGTTTCTTAGTATTTTTTGCCATTTTTGGCTTAAGATCAGATACAGGGATATTTAGGCTGTTATCAAATAACAGAGGCAACTGAATAGTGAATGTACTTCCTTTTCCAAAAATACTTTCCAAACTTAAGCTTCCGCCCAAAATAGAAATGATCTTTTGGCAGATAGATAAGCCTAAGCCAGTACCGCCGTATTTCTTTTCAATGCCTTCATTTGCTTGTGCAAACTCTTCAAAGACCAATTTCTGATTTGCTTTTTCAATTCCGATTCCGGTGTCTTGAATTGAAATGGTGAAAAACTGATCGTCATTTACATAAGCGGCAATTCGAATATAGCCTTCTTCGGTAAACTTGTAAGCATTTCCGATAATGTTAGTTAAGATTTGCTTTAAACGAAATGGATCGCCAACAATACGTTTCTGAAATTGCTCGTCTACATTGATAATAAGATCAATGTCTTTTTGCTTGTAAACGGTTTGAATGTTTCGGGCAACATCTTCAATAATCTCAGGTAATGAAAACGGAACTTTTTCTATAGAGATTTTCCCTGCTTCGATCTGCGAGAAATCCAATAAATCCTGAACGAGCTGGGTAATATATTCAGACGAATTTCTAATGTTTTTAATGAAATAGGATTGTTTGGTATTGATATCTGAATTGCCTAAAAGTTCAGAATAACCCACAATCGTACTCAAAGGCGTTTTCAAATCATGACTTACGGTTGAAATTAATTGTTCGCGGCTTTTAAGCAGATTCTTTGTTTTGAAATTGGCAATTTCCAGCTGTTTCTTATACAACTGAGATTTTGAATAATCGCTTACAATTAGAATCGAGAAAAAGACAGTCAATAATAAACCGATAACAGCAGAAGCCGTTACAATCTCATTGACTCTTTTTAATGATTTTTCTTTTAATGAATTGTTTTTTATCGAATTGATAATAATCTCTCGCTCAATAATTCGAAGTATTTTTCTAAGCTGATCAGAAATCGCAATTTCATTTTGAAGCAGCTTGTTTTCTTCAAAATTCAAAGATTCTTTTTTCTTTTCGGCTTTTAGTTTTACAGAACTTAAAAGCTTTTTCGAATTGGCTAAAATAGAATCAGAAGCTTTTTTGCTAAGCGTATTGGTACTGTCATCAGGAATATTCGAATTTAAATAATCCACGTATCGTTGTAAAACACTTCGCTGATAACTTCCTAACTGATTTGGATTTTTAGTGAAATCCTGAAGTTCGAGTTTTCTTAAATTAAACTCCATTTTCGTGATTTCATCAATAGCATTATTAACAGAAGTTTCATCGTCTGCTTTATTCTTGATTTCTCTTAACTGTTTGATGTTTTCCGTTTTTTCGGATAAGAAATAAGTAACACTATCCAAAAGTGTTTTCTGGTATTCTGTGGTAACTATCTGTTTTAAAGTGTCGATTCGTTTTCGGAGAGAATCGGTTTCAATTAAATAGTTTTTGAAATCTTTTTCAGAATTATTTTGAATTGTTTGTCTCGCGAGGCTTTCAGTCTTGTAAACATTAGAATATAATCTGCTGACTCTTATGATTTTGGTTTTTTCTAAAGCAATTTTATCTTCAAGTTTGTTGTAGACGACATTTTCTGAATAAAGAAACCACCCAACGGTAACCACCAAAGCCAGTAACGCAACATAGCTGAATAAAACTTTGATTGCGGTGTAACTTCTTTTGGTCTCCATATTTTGCTGAAAGATTTGAGGGAATTGGGTATTATTAAAACATTGCAATTTATCTAAAAAAATCTGTTTTACGAAGAGTAAATCTACCCAATATGTTACATAATTGTAAGGTCTACAAAGAAAAACAGCCGTAGATTATGTAAATCTACGGCTGTCAAATATCATTTTTATTTGTTACAAAGTCTCATCTAACCATTTGAAGAATTCGCCTTGCCAAACTTGAGCGTTCTGTGGTTTTAAAACCCAGTGATTTTCATCTGGGAAATACACAAAACGGCTTTTGATTCCTCTTAACTGAGCCGCTTGGAAAGCCTCTTGTCCTTGTCCGATTGGTACGCGGAAATCTTTTCCTCCTTGAAAGATCAAAATTGGCTTGTTCCAGTTCTGAACCAAAGTAGCAGGATTAAAAGTTGTGTACGCTTTTTGCGCTACAGCATTATCTTTTTCCCAATATGGTCCGCCAAAATCCCAGTTGTTAAAGAAAACTTCTTCTGTTGTTCCTAACATAGAAACGGTGTTGAAAACACCATCATGAGCGATAAAAGTTTTGAAACGGTTTTTGTGAATTCCAGCTAAATAAAATACAGAATATCCTCCGTAACTAGCTCCAACGCAACCTAAACGGCTTTTGTCAACATAACTTTCTTTTGCCACATCATCAATTGCAGAAAGGTAATCGTCCATAACTTGTCCGCCCCAATCTTTGCTAATTTGTTCGTTCCATTCAACTCCGTGTCCTGGCATTCCGCGACGGTTTGGCGCAACCACCACATAACCTTTAGCAGCCATTAAAGAGAAATTCCAACGGAAAGAATACGATTGTGTTAAGGCACTTTGCGGTCCTCCTTGGCAGAATAACAAAGTTGGATATTTTTTAGAAGCATCAAAATTTGGAGGAAGAATTACCCAAACCAACATTTTTTTGCCATCAGTTGTAGTAACGTAACGTTTTTCTGTTTTGCTTAATGCTAAAGTTTTGTACGTTTCAGTATTGATGTTTGATAATTGTTTCCAAGTGTTTTTCTTCAAGTTGAAAGAATAAATTTCACCCGCATGATTCATGTCTGTTCTAGTAACAATAATGTCGTCTCCAGAGAAACCAATTAAATCATTTACGTCAAAATCTCCGTTAGTCAATTGACGAACATTGATTGCGATTTTAGTTAAACCTGGAAAATTAACCGAGAAAAGTTGTTTTGTTCCATCAATTGGCGCAACAAAAAATACCGTTTTTCCATCTTTGCTCCAGATGAAATTATCGACAGTTCCGTCCCAGTTTGCTGTTAAGTTCGTTTTGATTCCTTTAAACTCAACAATAATATCATTTTTATCAGACTCGTAACCGTCACGTTTCATTTGCAACCAAGATAAATTTCCTGTTGGAGAAAATTGCGGAGCGGTATCGTAACCTAAATTACCATCTGTTTTATTAGTTGTTTTTTGAGTTTCTAAATTATACTCATAAATATCTGTGTTTGTCGAAATTGCATAAGCAGTTCCTGCTTTTTTCTTGCACACATAAAAAATGCTTTTGCTGTCTGGCGACCAGATATAATCTTCGTCGCCGCCAAAAGGTTTTTGTGGAGAATCGAAAGTTTCACCTTTCAAGATGTCGATTCCTTTTGCGCCGTCTTTATTTTCTTTATAAAAAACGTGATTAAATTTTCCTTCATTCCAAGTATCCCAATGACGGTAATCTAAACCATCATAGATTTGAGCATCAGATTTTGTTAAACTTGGATAAAAATCTTTACCTAAAACTTTATCGATTTTTACTTCTTCATTGTAAACGATAAATTTTCCGTCAGGCGAAATGTTTTTATCAGCCAAAATTTCTTTTGTGTCTTTAATTTCGGTTGCAGTTCCTCCAGTTACAGGAATCGTGTAGATTTTAGAAGTCGACTTGTTGTCGGCTACAGAAGGCGTTGAAACTTTAAAAACGACATTTTTTGCATCTTTAGAAATACCAAGAGGTGTCACCCTTCCTAATTTCCATAACAATTCCGGAGACATCACATTCTGTCCGATAGCGTTTAAACTCATCATTATTAAGGTTGTTAATACTAGTTTTTTCATAATCAAATTATTCTATTTTTTGTGGTGCTAAAAATACAACATTTAAACTCCAATAAATTGTTAAAATTCCAATGTGGAAAAATTCCAAATTCCAATTGTCACTCTGAGTGAAGTCAAAGGGAGCAACGTAAGAGGCTTCGACTCCGCTCAGCCAGACAGCACAAGTTTTTTTTAAAATTTATGAAGTTTTGGAATTTGTAATTTAGTTTTTGGAATTTGTAATTCCATTTAGTTTTGTAATTTAACCCGAGATTGGAATTTGGATTTTTAAAATTTGGAATTTAATAAAGTTATGGAACTAAGCTATTGGGAACTTAAAAACTGGTTTACGAATGTCGATTATACAATTGTGGGCAGCGGAATCGTTGGCTTGCATACAGCATTACGCCTGCGCGAAAGATTTCCGGCTGCTAAAATTCTGGTTTTAGAACGCGGAATGTTACCACAAGGCGCAAGTACCAAAAATGCAGGTTTTGCCTGTTTTGGAAGTATTTCTGAAATTCTAGAAGATTTGAAAACGCATTCGGAAGATGATGTGGTGCATTTGATTGAGAAACGTTGGAAAGGACTTCAGTTACTTCGAAAAAGATTAGGAGATTCGGCAATTGATTTTAAGCCTCACGGCGGATATGAATTATTTTTGAAAGAAGACGAATTCGGATTTAATGAATGTGTTGCTAAAATTCCGTTTATCAATGAAGTTTTTAAACCGCTTTTTAGAGCTGATGTTTTTTCGAAAGAAGTAGACCGATTTGGATTTGAAAATATTCAAGACTATTTAATTTTTAATCCGTTTGAAGCGCAAATTGATACAGGAAATATGATGCAGGAATTATTGAAACAAGCAGTTGCGGCAGATATTTTAATCTTAAATCAACAGATTGTAAAATCGTATTCTGATGCAGGAAATCATGTAGAAGTTGCAGTAAACGATTTTAGCTTTAAAACCCAAAAACTGCTTTTTGCCACCAACGGCTTTGCGGGCGAATTGACAAAAGGTGCTGTAAAACCAGCTAGAGCGCAAGTGCTTATTACAGAGCCAATTCACAATTTAGATATCAAAGGAACGTTTCATTTAGACCGAGGCTATTATTATTTCAGAAATATTAATGACCGCATTTTATTAGGCGGAGGACGGAATCTTGATTTCGAAGGAGAAACAACAACCGAATTTGGGCAAACGAAAATTATTCAAAATAGATTGGAAGATTTACTGAAAAATGTAATTTTACCAAATCAGGATTTTCAGATTGCGCACCGATGGAGCGGGATCATGGGAATCGGAAATAGTAAGAATCCTGTCGTAACCCAGCTTTCTGAAAATGTGTTCTGCGGAGTGCGTTTAGGCGGAATGGGAGTCGCGATAGGAAGTTTAATAGGAACAGAATTAGCAGATTTAGTATAATGGCAGCAACCAAAAAACCGGCACCAAAAACAACTACAAACAAACCAAAACCGAAGACTTCGTCTTCAAAAAAATCGAATCGTTCTTTTGGAGAAAAAGTGAAATGGTTTTTTATCAAAGCCGCTTTATGGTTTTTTGGAATCTCAATTGGGTCGGTTGTGTTTTTTAAATATGTTCCTGTGCCGTTTACCCCATTAATGCTCATTCGTGCGATCGAGAATAAAATGGCTGGAAAAGAAGTTTATTTTGACCATGATTGGGAACCAATCGAAAAAATCTCAATGAATTTGCAAAAAGCGGTTATTGCCAGCGAAGATGGAACTTTTTTAACCCACAACGGTTTCGATTTTAAAGCGCTGCAAAAAGCATATAAAAGTAACGAACGCGGGCGCCGAATTAGAGGCGGAAGTACGATCTCGCAGCAAACGGCCAAAAATGTCTTTTTATGGCAAGGAAAAAGTTATTTCCGTAAAGGTCTAGAAGCGTATTTTACTATTTTGATTGAAATTATCTGGGGTAAAGAGCGCATCATGGAAGTTTATTTGAACAGCATTGAAATGGGAGACGGAGTTTATGGCGCTTACGCAGCAACAGAACATTGGTACAGACGAGATGCTTCGAGTTTAACGCCAATGCAGGCAGCAGGAATTGCAGCGATTCTTCCAAATCCGAGAAAATTTAAAGCTACAGGATCTTCAAGTTATATCAATAGAAGAAAAGAACGAATTGTACGCGAGATGCGTTACGTCGGAAAAATTAATTATAATGGAAAAGAGGAGAAGAAGAAGTAAAAAAACGCTTTTTGCTTTTCTAATATTGACCGTAACGCTCACTTTTGGACAAGGAAAAACTGCAGAAATAGGTTTTATATCTGATAACGATTTATACACATCGTCTAAATATGATATGTATTATACCAATGGTCTGGAGCTTTTTTACCGTTTTTTATCAAAAAATGACAATCCGAAAGTAAATAAAGAAATCACCGAATTTAGAATTGGACAATATCTTTATAATCCAAGATTTTTAAATAAAGAAGCAGTTACCGTAAACGACCGACCTTTTGCAGGTTATCTTTTTGCCGAAGCAGGAAAAAGTTTTTTTTACCAAAGCGAATCGGTTTTAAAGGCCGATTTTCAAGTCGGTTTTCTTGGTCCTAATGCTTTTGGCGAGGAATTACAGGAAGGTTTTCATAAACTAATTGGCTATAAAAAAGTATATGGCTGGGAGAACCAGATTCATAATGCTTTAGGCGTTCAGGTTCACGCTATGTATTCAAAGAAAATGTTTCCGTCGAAACAGAGCGACTTTGTAGATCTTCATTGGCAGTCAGAAGGCAATCTGGGAACTATATTCTCAGGAGTTTCAACAGGATTTATGGCGAGATTTGGATTTAAAAAACTACTTCCGATTTTCGATTCCAACATGTATAACGCTTCTGTAAGCGCACAAGCTCAGCCAAACATTAGAGAATTTTATTTCTATGTTGCGCCAAGTGTCAACTATCAGTTTTACGATGCCACAATTGAAGGAAGCATGTTTAATGACACAAGTCCAATTACTTTCGATTTGGAACCTCTTCGTTTCAATGCCGAAGCTGGTTTGAAATACAGACACAATAACTTCAACATATCTTATTCTTTCCTATACCGCGGAAGAGAACTGAACGATCCAGGAATTGATACCAATTCCGGATATTTTTATGGTTCGATAAGGATGGGGTTCTTGTTGCGATAGCGCTCGCTGCGAGATAGCGCTGTGAGATAGTGCGTTGCACTATCTTGATGTCTTTTAGGCTTTCAGCCTACAACTAAAAATAGCTCTGAAAGAGCGAAACCAACAGAATAGCTATTGACAATAGGCGTAACCCGATATGAATATGAATATAGAGAGTTAGCCCTGAAAGGGCGACACCCTAATCCCAAAGATAACGTTCGTCATATTCAACATTATATTTGTTTAGAAAGGCTAAAAGTTCTTTTTTGAATGTCTTTTTTCTATGATGTTCTTCTTGGTTTTTAATGTACTTTATCACTATATCTAATTGAGAAGGATTAACCGAAAAAATACCGTAGCCGTCCTGCCAGTAAAAGTTTGCATAACGAGAATCTACTGTTTTTACCCATTTTGATGATTGTTTTTTCACTTCTTCAACCAATTTCATTTGCGTAATTTTTTTAGACAACAGACATAGAATATGAACATGATCATTGTGTCCTCCTACTTGAATAGGGTTGCATTCTAATCCTTTGCAAATCCCTCCAAGATAGGTCTATAACTTCTCTTTTAAATCGTCGTCAATAAATGGATAACGTTTTTTTGTGCTAAACACTAGATGTACATATACTTTGTATAATGATTGTGGCATGTTTTTCTCTTTTATAATTGCATTTGATGTTTTAAGCAAAAAGATTTGTGGCAAATGATAATGATTTGAAATGCAAATATTGTATACGTAAATAAAGAATTTGGATCTTAAAAGTTTTATTTATGACATTATAGGGCGTAATGAAAATCAGAAAAAAAAGCCATTTCTGTTTATAGAAATGGCTTATTCGTTATAATAAATTGAAAGGCTTATTTTTCTTCGAAATTTTAAAATTTGGAAGATTGATCTTAATGACGATTATCGCACTGTACATTAATTTCTTCATTCGATTTATCGATTACAGAAATGCTCGGACAGCCAAAAGAAATATATTCGAAACCAAAAACAACTTCAGGTTTATTTTTAAAAAGTTTCCCTGTCCATTGGTCGATAGAATCTTCTCCATTTTCATAATTTAAAGGAGAAGGAGATGTGCCTTCACTTTGGCTGAAAAGTTTTTCTCTTATAATATTTTTGGTTTTAGAATCGACAACTAAAAGACGTCTGCCATAAATTATTTTATTGCTGTCTAGGTAGTCTTGTAAAAAATATTCATAACTATCTGTTTTGTATAAATACGTATTACCTGTTACTGTGTTCTTTAACAAAACACGGTCGTCATTTTTCAATGCTTTTGACGGATAATCTTTTTTGGCAATTTTTTTCCACGAAATAGGTTTCAAACGCTCTTTAGAAAACGGATTTTCTTTACCTACATAGACCAAAGCATTTCTGTAATATTCGCTGAATCCGTTTAAATGTTTTTTGTTGATTTCGAAACCAATCATAAAATCATAATTCTGATACGGCCAGTCTTCTTCAGAAGAGTATCCGTTTAACATTGCAGCGGTTTTCAGGTTTTTTACGGCAAAAGAAACTAGTTTGTTTTTGGCATAATCATAAACAAACAATGAATCGGTTTCAGAAATATTGGTTTTAGATAAAAATCTTTTTCTGTAGTTTTTATCAAATGTAAAATATTGCGCATCATATTTTCCCATTTTTTCTATGTTGGGTAAAACGAGCGTATCTTTTTCGTCATTAATAGGATAAATATCCGAAAGAGAAACAAAAGCAACATCACTACTGTCTTTTGGCATAACGTTAAATAGATAAATACTTTCTTTTCTTGAAGCTTCTTCGGGGTGAAGAGTATCAGTTTCAGTTTCTGCGTGTTCTGTCACTTCAGGAAGTGTGGTTGTTGTGGTGTTTTCTTTTTTATTGCAGGCAGATAATAGAATTAAAAAAGTGGTTGATAAAAAGAATGCTCTTGTTGTCATTATTTAAATTTGATTTTAGGTTTCGCTATGTACCAAAGTACTTTAATTGTTCTTCACTGCTGTAATTTTTCCTGTGTTTTTATCTAAAGTAACGGTTTTGTTTGGTCCGCCATAAAAGAGTGTCAAAGTCAGCGTGCTATCGGTTTCACTTTTAAAAATAATATCTTTTGCCGTCCTGATTTTGATATCCAGATTATCATTCATAAGCTGAGAGTCGGTACATTTGATAATTCTCTTTTCTAATATTCCTTTCTTCTCAATTACTTCCAGCCATGGATACCCCATCGCACTGTAACCCACAATTTGCGCTCTGTAATTTTGATTGAGATCTTTATTTTGGTATAAACCTAGAGATGTGCTTGAAAGCAGTAAAGCATAAAACGGAAGCATCATGGCTATAATGCTTATTGCAAATGTTATTGTTATTGCCACCAAAAGAAGTTTAGCAATGAGTTTTTTCCAAAAAACAATAATAATAGCAAAATTGCTTATTAGCCAAAGCCATGATAAAACTACATCACTATAATAACCACGAAGGCTTATTTCTTTAAAGTAATATAAAAGGCAGTCCAGCACAAAAAGTGTCCAGATAATGAAATAGATTCGTAAAAGTGTTTTTTTGCCCGAACTCATAATTTTCTTGAGATATAGTTCAAAGTAAATACTGTAACAATAGATAAAATTGAAATAGGAACGAAGGAGAATTTAAGAGTATACATTATTTCTTCTTTAAAGAGATAAGTGCTCCAAGCAGATTCTCGATCTACAAAAATGATATAATTCCAAAAAAACCAAGCAGAAATTAAGATTAGTAATTGAAGTATAACTTTTAGAGTACTGCTTTTAATGAATGAAAGAACCAGAAAAACTATTGATAAGAAAACAGTAGAAAATAAAGTCATTAAATAAGCATCATCAAAAAAAGAACAATCTAAACAGCCACTTGATATTTTGTCAGAAAAGCTTCCCATTGCCCAATATATTTCAATTAAAGTAAAAACAAAAAGTAAAACTGCAATTATAAGAGGTTTCTTTATGAATGAGAATATTTTGTGTTTTAAGGTTTGATCCATTTTGAAATGTTTGATAAACTATTAAAATATCGTATTTTGAATTTTGTCTCATGCAAAAATAGAAAACAGTTTTTTAAAGAAATATCCTTCAAAGAATATAATTGCATCAAAAACAGGTTTTATAAAAAACAAAACACTTAACTGTTTGATAACATGAAAGATATTTTTAATTATTTACCTTTAATTAAAATTTTAATCATGGATGTCAATTGGAACATTATAGCGATTGTAGCAATATTGGTAGTTATCCTTGTTGTTCTAACAATTAGAAAAAATCAGCGTGAAAAAAAGAAATTGGAAAAGTTGCTAAATAACGATTTTAAAAAAGCTGAGAAAATGAGAGTTGATGCAGACGATGCTGCTAATGAGAAATAGATAGAAATTTCAAAAATCTAAATAAAGAGTTTGTTATTTCGAATCCTCTTAGAAATAAATATTTATACTAAACCCGACAGGTTTTTAAAACCTGTCGGGTTTAAATTTTGTGGAGAATACCGGATTCGAACCGGTCACCCCTTGCCTGCCAGGCAAGTACTCTAGCCAAATGAGCTAATCCCCCATATTTTGTGGAAGGTACTGAATTCGAACTGTCACTCTCCCGATTTTTCATCGGGATACTCTAGCCAAATGAGCTAATCCCCCTTATTTTGTGGGAGGTACTGAATTCGAACTGTCACTCTCCCGATTTTTCATCGGGATACTCTAGCCAAATGAGCTAATCCCCCAAAGCGTTAACAAATAAAGTCAATTAATTCTCAAAAAACAAATTTCCAGAAGTTTCGTATCAATTATTTTCAAAAGCGTAACTTTACCTTTAAATGTAATTTTTATGAGCCTAGAAAATACAAACGGAAGCTTAGAAACTTCTTTTCAAAATACTATTGCAACTGTGCAATTTGGTCATCCAGCAAGTAATTCTTTTCCGCGTGAATTGTTAAACAGACTTACAGCTGAAATTAATTCTTTAAGCAGAAATGAAGAAGTTTCGATTATTATTTTAAAAAGCGAAGGAGCAAAAACGTTTTGTTCAGGAGCTTCTTTTGATGAACTTTTGAAAGTTGAAAGTGAAGAGCAAGGTCTAGAGTTTTTTTCAGGTTTTGCACATCTGCTCAATGCCATGCGAAATTGCAACAAAATTATAATTGGACGTGTTCAGGGAAAAGCAGTGGGTGGTGGTGTCGGAATTATTTCGGCCTGTGATTATGTTTTTGCAACTCCACAAAGTGATATAAAACTGTCTGAATTGGCAATCGGAATCGGACCTTTTGTAATTGAACCTGCTGTATCTAGAAAAATAGGAAAAACAGCAATGACACAAATGACATTAGCGGCACATGAATGGAAATCGGCAGCTTGGGCTTTTGAAAAGGGACTTTTTTCGGTTTTATGCGACGCTGAAAATCTGGATGCTGAGGTAGAAAGTTTTGCAAAAAAGTTAAGCTCATATAATCCTGAAGCTTTGTACGAAATGAAAAAGATTATTTGGGAAGGAACAGAACAATGGGAATCTCTTTTATTTGAACGTGCTGCTATTACGGGCAAACTCGTTTTGTCTGATTTCACTAAAAATGCTTTGCTGCAGTTTAAAAAATAGGGTATGATATAAGTCATTGATTTTAGAAAAATGGGAGCATAGCTTTGAAAAATATTTTAAAATCAAATTTTCACTATATAAATTATTGAACATGACTATTATTTCGTTAATGCAAAAAGTTGACATTGCAGAGAAAATTAAAGATGCTCCAGACAGCGGTTATCAAATTGGAGTTGTCATTGGATCTTTCATTCCGTTTCTAGTTTTGGGTGGAATTGCTTTGTGGATGTATCTTAGAGCTAAAAAAAGAGCTAAAAACGGCAATTAATTTGTAAATTTGCAAGCTTAAAATTAAAAATCGATGAGTAATATCAGAATTACAAAACAATTTAGTTTCGAAACCGGTCACGCTTTGTACGGTTACGACGGAAAATGCAAGAACGTTCACGGACACAGTTATAAATTATCGGTAACGGTTATTGGTTCTCCAATTACAGACCGATCGAATGTAAAGTTCGGAATGGTGATTGACTTTTCTGATCTAAAGAAAATTGTAAAAGAAGAAATCGTCGATCAGTTTGATCATGCTACTGTTTTCAATCAGACAACACCGCATATCGAATTGGCAAATGAATTGAAAAACCGCGGGCATCATGTGATTTTGGTAGATTATCAGCCAACAAGCGAAAATATGGTGGTTGATTTTGCTGAAAGAATTAAAAATCGTCTTCCTGCCGGAATTTCTCTTTTCTCATTAAAACTTCAGGAAACAGAATCGTCTTTTGCAGAATGGTACGCATCAGATAATCAGTAAAAAGGTTGTAAGTTAAACGTTTAAAGTTAGAAGTCGAAACGTATAACTTCTAGCTATTAATTTATTCTTCATAACTCCTAACAAATAACTTCTAACTTCTCTCATGAAAAAAATATATTTTGCTTCAGATCAGCATTTTGGTGCGCCAACTCCAGAATTGAGTTTACCGCGTGAAAAGAAATTCGTGGCTTGGCTTGATGAGGTTAAGGAAGATGCCGAAGCAATTTTTTTATTGGGAGATTTATTTGATTTTTGGTTTGAATATAAAACGGTTGTTCCAAAAGGTTTTGTTCGAATTTTAGGCAAACTGGCCGAAATTCGCGACAGCGGAATCCCAGTTTATTTTTTTGTTGGAAATCATGATCTTTGGATGAATGATTATTTTGAAACCGAATTAAATATTCCGGTTTATCACGATAACAAAGAATTTACTTTTAACGGAAAAACCTTTTTAATTGGTCACGGAGACGGAAAAGGTCCTGGCGATAAAGGTTATAAAAGAATGAAAAAGGTATTTACTAATCCGTTTTCAAAATGGCTTTTTCGTTGGTTGCATCCAGATGTTGGCGTAAGTTTGGCTCAATATTTATCAGTCAAAAATAAATTGATTTCTGGTGATGAAGATGTAAAGTTTCTAGGGGAAGAAAACGAATGGTTAGTTTTATACGCCAAACGAAAACTAGAAACCAAACATTACAATTATTTCATTTTCGGGCATCGCCATTTACCAATGATTATTCCGGTTGGAGAAAACTCTGAATATGTAAATCTTGGCGATTGGATCGGATATTTTACTTACGGTGTTTTTGACGGCGAAAAATTCGAACTTAAAAAATTCGAAAAATAATTACTTTGCATTCGGATAAATTCCAATTTTATGCGTTCGCAGAATGTATTCTGAAAGTTGTTTGCTGTTTGAAAGCTGAAATTTAATTGCTCCAGATGCTTTTTTCGGCATATGACATTCTACACAATTGCTCGCTAATAACTTTTCAGGCATTGTTTTTAAAGTGGTTTCTTTATGCTTTAAGCCCTGATGGCAGCTCATGCAGATTTTAGAATAGGAAGCCAAGTTTTTCGAAGCATTTTCATGTGGATTATGGCAGGAAATGCAATCCATTTTATCGCTTTTTATAAAACATTTACTCTGCGCCATCAATCGGTACTGATTGCCGTGAACATCAAAATTTGCTGTATCAGTAATGCTTTTGGTTTCACGAAAGAATTCTGATAAATTATCTCCAGGTTTAAACTCAAAACGAGATTTTAGTTTCATTCCGTCATTTCCGGCATGGCATAATGCGCACGCATCTAACT
>RCUJ01000316.1_pt1 | contig 28336 bp, 26 predicted proteins | sample 2166321 | NCBI WGS metagenome assembly RCUJ01 (sample SAMN09932808, study PRJNA488358) | compost metagenome | feature: garden; material: soil; isolation source: compost soil in an enriched community after 118 h of incubation | place: Germany: Experimental Botanical Garden Goettingen | collected... | reverse complement strand
GAAAGATATATTAAGAAATTGGAGGTTTCCATAAATACTTACTAAATTTGCAGCATGCAAATCGAGAAAAAAGACATACGAGCCTTATCTAAAGAACAATTACGGGATTTTTTTGTGGCCAATGGTGACAAAGCTTTCCGTGGGAATCAAGTTTATGAATGGCTTTGGAGTAAAGGTGCACATAGTTTTGACGACATGACTAATGTGGCCAAAGCAACGCGTACGATGCTCGAAAATCACTTTGTTATTAATCACATCAAAGTAGATACAATGCAACGCAGCGAAGACGGGACAGTGAAAAATGCGGTGCGCTTGCATGATGGTTTGGTTGTCGAATCAGTTTTGATACCTACGGAGACCAGAACTACTGCTTGTGTTTCCAGTCAAGTAGGTTGCAGTTTGGATTGTAATTTTTGCGCTACTGCGAGATTGAAAAGAATGCGAAATTTAGAACCTGCAGAAATTTACGATCAAGTCGTGGCTATTGATAAGGAAAGCCGTTTGTACTATAATCATCCGCTCTCGAATATTGTGTTCATGGGAATGGGAGAACCACTTATGAATTATAACAATGTCTTGAAAGCTATTGAGATGATTACTTCTCCGGAAGGTTTAGGGATGTCACCTAAAAGAATTATGGTATCGACTTCCGGTGTGCCAAAAATGATTAAAAAATTGGCAGATGATGAAGTGAAATTCAAGTTAGCCGTTTCGTTACATTCTGCAATTGATGAAATCCGTTCCAGAATTATGCCTTTCAGTGAAAATTTTCCTTTGGCTGATTTGCGTGAAGCATTAGAATATTGGTACAGAAAAACCAAAAGCAAAGTTTCTTATGAATATGTAGTTTGGAAAGGAATTAATGATAATAAGGCTTCTGTTGATGCTTTGGTGAAATTTTGTAAATATGTTCCATGCAAAGTTAATTTAATAGAATACAATCCAATTGATGATGGGGAATTTCAACAAGCTTCCGAAGAATCCATTAATGCTTACATAAAAGCATTGGAGGCTAGTGGTATTGTTGTAAAAGTGCGCAGAAGCAGAGGTAAAGATATTGATGCGGCCTGTGGACAATTAGCAAATAAGGAAGCGTAATCAAGTCTTTTGGATGAAAATAAAATTCAAAACTGCTTTGTGGATTTGTAAGATTGTATGGTAATATTGTATATTTGAAGCCTAAATGAATATTACTTCTCAAATAAAACAGCCCATCTTTGATGAAATGGAACTTTTTGAAAAAAAGTTCTACGAGTCGATGACTTCCAAAGTGGCCTTGCTGAATAGAATCACTTACTATATTGTGAATCGAAAAGGAAAACAAATGCGTCCGATGTTTGTTTTTTTAACTGCAAAAATGGTTTCTGGGGGTAGTGTTAATGAAAGAACCTACCGAGGCGCCAGTGTTATAGAATTGATTCATACCGCAACTTTAGTTCATGATGATGTGGTGGATGACAGTAACCGACGAAGAGGTTTTTTTTCTATCAATGCACTGTGGAAGAATAAAATTGCTGTTTTAGTTGGTGATTATTTGCTTTCAAAAGGACTTCTGCTTTCAATAGATAATGGTGATTTCGACTTGTTGAGAATTATTTCTGTTGCTGTTCGTGAAATGAGCGAAGGAGAATTACTTCAGATAGAAAAGGCACGCAGACTAGATATCACAGAAGATATATACTACGAAATTATACGAAAAAAAACAGCTACACTCATAGCTGCTTGTTGTGCACTTGGAGCAAAATCTATTAGTGAGGACGATATCCAAGTGGAAAATATGCGCAAATTCGGTGAACTTATCGGAATGGCTTTCCAAATAAAAGATGATTTATTCGATTATACTGAAGAGGCTATTGGGAAACCTACAGGAATAGATATCAAAGAACAGAAAATGACTTTGCCTCTTATTCATGTTTTGAATACATGTACCCCAAAAGAGAAAAGCTGGCTCATCAATTCGATAAAAAACCACAACAAAGACAAAAAACGTGTCAAAGAAGTGATTGCCTTTGTGAAAAATAATAATGGACTGTCTTATGCCGAAAATAAGATGATTCAATTCCAGAAAGAAGCACTTTCAATTTTGGATAATTACCCCAAGTCTGATTTTAAAGATGCCCTGATTTTGATGGTCAATTATGTTATTGAGAGAAAAAAATAATTTTTCCCTAAAATAATTTCCTTTCGTTACCCTTTGATTTCATTGCTTTTTTTATTTTTTAAATTTTAAAAGCAAAAAAATACTGGTATGATGCAACCTTTTTGCATTGTCAATCGTCTATGCTTATAGAAATCAGATTCCGGATCAGATAGCAATTGGAATTACAATACAAATATTGAAATTGAATACTGTCATCTAACTAATTTATGAAGGTAATTAACTTATACCAAGAGGAAAGTGAAACAATCCGGTTGGCTGTCGAAAGTAATCGGCAGGCGCAACAAAAGATTTATACTCAGTTTTCTCCAAAAATGCTAAGTGTTTGCCGCCAATATATTAAAGATATTCACCAAGCCGAAGATGTAATGATTACTGCTTTTATGAAAGTATTTGTTAATCTGAGGAACTTTGAACAGAAAGGAAGTTTCGAGGGTTGGATCAGACGAATAATGGTAAATGAATGCATTTCTTTTATCAGAGTCCAAAAAAAAGTAAAGTATCTGGAAGATGAAGTGTACTATGAAGAAAATTTTAATCCTATTGAAAGTCAGTTTTCTGTAGAGAACATTCAGTTTTTAATTGATGGTTTGCCTGATGGTTATAAAATGGTTTTCAATTTATATGCTATTGAAGGATACAAACACCAGGAAATAGCAACAATGCTGGGCATCAATGAAGGAACATCAAAATCGCAATTATCTCATGCTAGAAAAATGTTGCAACAGCAGATTAATACTTTAAAAAAACACAATAATGGAACCAAATAAACTTGAAAAACTATTTAGGGAAAAGCTGGAAACTCGGGAGATTAAACCGTCTGAGGGATCTTGGGACCGATTGGATGCCATGCTGACTGTTGCTGAAAACCCAAAACCAAAACGAAGATTTGGGTGGTTGTATCTTGCAGCAAGTGTTGTCGGTCTTTTGTTGGTAGGAACAGTTTTTTTTAATCAAAAAAACACTGTAGTTGACTCTGAAAATAAAGTAGTTAATATGGATTCGGTTCCCTCTAAAGCGCCAGAGGTGTCAACCCCAATTAATGTAAATGAAAAATCAAACTACAGTGAAAGTGAACATGCTGCAATAGCCCAAAGTGTAATTTCAAAAGTCGATAAAGTTCCAACACCAAGCAAAGAACAGACAATCGTTAATAGCAATCAAAATCAAGTACCGGAAGTTTCAATCATTCATCAAAAAACAGAACAAAAATCAATTTCATCCCCAACCAATGCGGTTTCAGTTGACGAGCTGTTAGCGTCGGTTACAAATCCATCCAAGAACGAAAGTCCATCAAGCGAAAAATCTAATGTTCGTGTAAATCCAAATAATTTGCTTACGCAGGTAGACGGTGAGTTGGAGCTTACTTTTAGAGAAAAAGTAATTAATAAAGTCAATAAAAATTACCAAACGGTAAAAGTGGCTTTGTCAAACAGAAACAATCAGGAATAAATCATCAATCAAATTTAAATCATTAATCATGAGAAATTTTACTATTTACTTAGCGGCTTTATTTTGTCTTTTTGCAAGCAAAATGTTAAGTCAGGAAACCTTTGAAGAAAGAGCGAAAAAAATTGCTTTAAACATTGAAAACATTACAAAAGAAGAAAAAGCAGCGTTGAAATTAGAAGTTGAAGCGGTCAATAATCAATTAGAAAACGGGACTATTACTCAAGAAGAAGCGGATAACAAAAAGAAAGTATTGGCAGAAGCCAGAGCGATTAACATTGAATCCAGAGTTGCTAAAGAACAAGAAAAGTTAAACGACTTGATTCAGGAAAAAGTTGATGGAAAAATTAGTGAGAATGATTCCATAAAAGTAGATAGAAGAAAATCTATTAAGATATATTTTGATGATGAAGAATGTAGAAACGACCGTAAAAAGTTAAAATCAGAAAAAAGGACAACTACTCAATTTGTTTTTGCAGCGGGTTTAAATAATCTGATGGCCGACGGCAAATTAAAAGATTCTGATTATGATTTCATAGGGTCGCATTTCTACGAATGGGGATTTACCTTTAACACCAGACTAGCCAAAAAACATAATTTGCTGCACGCTAAATATGGGTTTTCATTGATGTATAACAATCTTCGTCCCACGGACAACAGAAAGTTTGTTGTAAATGGTGAGCAAACCAATCTTGAAGTGAGTTCGATTCATTTGGATGATTCTCGTTTTAGAAACGTATATTTTGTAGCTCCGGTGCATTTGGAATTTGATTTTTCAGGAAGTGAAACTAAAGATGGTAAACAGTATTTCAGGTCACATAAAAGTTTTCGCGTTGGCTTGGGGGGATATGCCGGTATTAATGTTAAATCAAAACAGAAACTGCATTATGAAGACAATGATTATAAAGCGGAAGAAAAAGTAAAAGGAGATTTTAATGTCAATAATTTTATGTACGGGTTGAGTTCTTATGTCGGATATAAAGCATTTAGCTTGTATGTGAAATACGATTTGAATCCTTTGTTTCAGAACAATGTAGTTGATGAAAATAATATTTCATACGGACTCAGATTTGATTTTAATTAGGGATTAGTTGAGTTAGTTTTATACTTTGGGAAGCGTTTCGAAAGAAGCGCTTTTTTTGTTTTTTAGATAGTGAAATATGAACTTTGATTTGTGTATTTTTACACCCTTTCAAATAATAAATATTTTAGTCAACTTGATTTCAAAAGCCACTATAGATACTGTTTTCGAAACTGCTCGTGTTGAGGAGGTTATTGGCGATTTTGTGCAATTAAAACGTGCAGGTAGCAATTTCAAGGGGTTAAGCCCTTTCTCTGAGGAGCGTTCCCCGTCGTTTATGGTTTCTCCCGTAAAACAAATTTGGAAAGATTTCAGTTCTGGAAAAGGGGGGAATTCGGTGGCTTTTCTAATGGAGCACGAACATTTTACCTATCCTGAAGCGATTCGTTACTTGGCTAAAAAGTACAATATTGAAATTGAGGAAACAGAACAAACCGACGAAGAAAAAGCGAATACAGATGTGCGTGAAAGCATGTTTTTGGTTTCTGAATTTGCGAAAACCTATTTTCATAATACACTTTTAAATACTGAAGAGGGCAAAGCAATTGGGTATTCCTATTTTAAAGAACGTGGGTTTACCAATGATACTATAAAAAAATTCGGCTTGGGTTATTCGCCTGAAGGCTGGGATGTGTTTACAAAGGAAGCATTGGGAAAAGGCTACAAGTTAGAATTTTTAGAAAGTACTGGTCTTACAATTGCCAAAGAAGACCGACCTTTTGATCGTTTCAAAGGACGTGTAATGTTTCCGATACAAAGCATGTCAGGCAGAGTATTAGGTTTTGGTGGAAGGATTTTAACTAATGATAAAAAAGCGGCAAAATACCTGAATTCCCCGGAAAGTGAAATTTACCATAAAAGTAAAGTGCTGTATGGAATTTTTCAAGCCAAACAATCTATTGCCAAACTTAATAATTGTTATTTGGTAGAAGGATATACTGATGTTATTCAGTTTAATCAATCAGGAATTGAGAATGTTGTTGCTTCTTCAGGAACCGCGTTAACTCCTGATCAAATACGATTAGTCAATAGGTTGACCAAAAACATAACAGTGCTTTTTGATGGAGATGCTGCGGGATTAAGAGCTTCAATCCGAGGAATAGATTTAATTCTGGAAGAGGGAATGAATGTCAAGGTGTGTACTTTTCCTGATGGTGATGATCCGGACAGTTTTGCAAAAAAAACTTCTTATGATGATTTAGTGGCTTATCTGGAGAATAATGCTAAAGATTTTATTCAGTTCAAGGCTTCGCTTTTGATGAATGAAGCCAAAAACGATCCTATTAAGAAAGCAGATTTGATTCGGGACATGGTATTGAGTATTTCCAAAATACCGGATAGAATTCAGAGAGAGATATATATTCAGGAGTGTTCCCGAATTATGGATATTTCCGAGCAAGTCCTGGTTAGTACTTTGGCACAATTAGTCAAGAAAGATATTTCTGAAGTTGAAAAAAAACAAAAGCAGGAGCAAAAAGCTTTTGAAGTTGTAAAAAATGAAAACCCAGTCCAAACTGAAAAAGTGGATGTGCTGTATCGTTTGGAGCGAAAAATTATTGAAATTCTTTTATTGTATGGGAACAAAATAGAAGAATTTGAAGATGTACTTTTGAAAACAAACGAAGAAGGAGAAATTGAGCATTTTGTCGAGAAGAAAGAATACAAAGTATACCAGCGAATTTATTTGAGTTTGCAGGAAGATGAGGTTGAATTAGCAAATCCGTTGTTTAGGGATATATTCAATGGGTTGATTAATTATTATCTTCAAAATGAAGATTTCGGAATTGAGCAATATTTAATGCATTTACCTTCTGATTTTGCTCAGGAAGTAACTGATATTTTGATGGAAGACGAAAGGCTTTCGTTGCATAACTGGGAAGGACAAAATATTTTTCCAAAAGGTAAAAGTGAAACTATAAGCCAATATGTTTCGGAAACAATACTTACGATGCGCTGGTTCTTGGTGGACCGAATAATTGAAGAATTAAAAAGCTCTATATCATCTGAACCGGATTCAGATAACACAGAGCCTTTATCTATGGCAATGGATTATTACAAACTTATTAATTCTTTTTCTAAAAAATTAGGAAGGGTAATGTCTCGCTACCATTAAACTATTTCAAGTGTTTTGGCTTTATTGACCAAATCCACAAGATTAGTAACATTCAGTTTTGTCAGTAATCTTAACTTGTAAGTACTGATTGTTTTTTCATTAAGTTTTAGAATTTCAGCAATTTCGTGGTTCTTCTTGCCGTCACTTAAATAACGTAAAACTTCAACTTCGCGATTAGAAAGTTTGCGATACAATCGTTCGCTTTTGCTTTGTTTTGCGATTAACGCCAAGTTTTTCTTGACCGTTTCGTTCATGATTATTTTTCCTTGGTGCACTTTAATAATCGATAAGCCTAAAGTTTCCAGTTTTTCTGTTTTATGCACAAAACCAGAAACTCCGGCTTTGATGGCATTTGGTGCATAAATTTGTTCTGAAAGACCACTGAAAATAATGATTTTGGTTTTTGGGAAATTCTTCAAGAGTGATTTCACTTCAAAAATACTGGAAAGACCTTCCAGTTCCAAGTCTAGTACTAATACATCAATATCCTTGGTAAGGAGTATGTCCCTAACCATCAAAAAGTTACCAACATTGGCAACTATTGAAATGTCTGCATGATCTTTAAAGTAAGATTTTACTCCAAAATGCACAACGGGATAATTATCGGCTATACATACTTTAATCATAATTTAAATTTTTTAAGAATTGTTTTTGTTTTTTTTGGAACAGTAAAATTAATAAAAAAATTCTGTAAATAATTGCAAATCAGTCTAAAATATAATTACTTTAATGAATTAGGAAGTAAACAAACAGGAATTGGATTCATTTTGTGCTGGTTTACAGTGTTTAATCGTTTATAAGTTTCGAAAACGATTTTTTCTCTTCCTGAGAAATCGTCTGCGGATTTTCCGTTTTCATCCTCTCGCATCGCCCATTCCAATTCGTCATAACTGGCTCCTAATTGATCCTCATCGGTTCTTTCATCTCCAAATAAGCCATCAGTTGGGGCTGCATTCAGAATGGAATCTGGTACTTCCAGATAAGCTCCTAAAAGAAATACTTCTGATTTCATCAAATCGGCAATGGGGCTTAAATCAACTCCGCCATCACCATATTTTGTATAAAAACCAACACCAAAATCTTCGACTTTATTCCCAGTTCCAGCAACCAATAAGCCATAAATGCCTGCAAAATAATATAGGGTTGTCATTCGTAAACGGGCTCTGGTATTGGCAAGGGATAGGCCTAATCTACAGGAATCACTACTGGAAGGTACTATTTTTTTAAAATCGTCAAATACAGAAGTTAAGTCGGCTTCAACACTGGATACATTTGGAAACCTTTTTTTTAATTGCTCAATATGTTCTCTGCCTCGGCATACATGACTTTCTGCTTGATGTATAGGCATTTCTACGCACAAAACTTTTAATCCGGTTTGAGCGCACAAGGTAGAAGTAACTGCAGAATCAACTCCTCCTGAAATCCCCACAACAAAACCATTCACTTTTGCGTTTTCAGCGTAAGTTTTTAACCAATTTACAATGTGTGCGTTCGCTTTTTCAACTTGAAGAATACTTTTTTTAGTCATAATAGTTTAGGTATTAAAAAGCAGGAATGTATATTTGCAAAATCAATTCGTAGTGTGTTCGTTTTCCTGATACTTTGGAAACAAATTTAATTAATAAATATGAAAATATATCTGTTTTCTGTAGCCTTTTGTTTATTTTTCCTGTCTTGTGACAAGAAAACTGCCGTAGAAAAAGCTGTTACTGAAATTCCTGTAGAAATAAAAATAGAGCGTTTCGATAAAATATTTTTTGAAACTCCAGCCAAAGATTTACCTAAAATAAAAAAACAATACCCGTTTTTTTTTCCGGAGGGGAACGATGATAGTATTTGGTTAAATAAAATGCAAGACCCAATTTGGAGAGAATTATATACAGAAGTAGAAAAAAAGTATTCTGATATTGAGCCTGTAAGAAATGAGCTTACCACACTTTTTAAACATATCAAATATTATTTTCCAAAAACCAAAACTCCAAAAGTAATTACTGTAATTTCTGAGATGGATTATAATAACAAGACTATTTATGCGGATAGTTTGGTTATTATCTCACTTGAATTGTATTTGGGGAAAGGTCATAAATTTTATCAGTTCCCAAATTATTTAAAGCAGAATTTTGAAGAAAAGCAAATGATGCCGGATGTTGTTACTAGTTTTTCCACAAAAAAAATAGCTCCGGTTACAGACAAGCATTTTCTTAGTGAAATGATTTATTTTGGAAAGCAATTGTATTTGAAAGATTTGTTGTTGCCGGAATACAGCGACGCTGATAAAATGGGTTATACACCCGAACAAATCAAGTGGTGTCAGGAAAATGAGAGTTATATATGGCGTTATTTTTTAGAGAATGAAATGCTTTATAGCGATGACCATAAATTAATCCAGAGATTTATTAACCCGGCGCCTTTTTCTAAATTTTATTTAGAAATTGATAATGAATCGCCAGGACGGGTGGGTGCGTGGATAGGATGGCAAATGGTTCGGTCTTATATGAAAAATAATGATGTACCTTTGTCCGATTTATTAAAAATGAATGCAAAAGAATTGTTTGAGAAGTCAAAATATAAACCCAAAAAATAATGTCAGATAAAAATACATCAGAAATTAAATTTATAGTAGAATTAGATCAAAATCGTGTTCCAGAAAAACTAATGTGGACTGCTGCGGATGGAGGAGTTGAGCAGGAAGAAGCAAAAGCGATTATGTTATCTATTTGGGATAGTAAAGCAAAAGAAACTATGCGTATTGATTTATGGACGAAAGATATGCCGGTTGATGAGATGAAAATATTCTTTCATCAGACATTGGTTGCCATGTCAGATACTTTTAATCGTGCTACAAATGACGAAAAAATGTCAGACACCATGAAAGATTTTTGTGATTATTTTGCCGAAAAGTTAGAACTTAAAAAATAGAGAAGTTTAAGTTTTTTAAAATAAGAAATCCCAAAACAATTGTTTTGGGATTTCTTATTTTATTGGAAGAGTAAATTTTATTTCTAAAATTGACTATTATTTTTGAAAACTTCCTGGTTTACCTCGTCGATATAGTTTAAAACGGCATCTTTTCCTATTCCTTCCGTTGCTGAGGTTACAAAATAATGAGGCATCTCAGCCCAGTTGTTAGCAAACATTTTCTTCTTATATGCCGCAATATGGGAATCAATTTTCACTTTACTTATTTTATCCGCTTTGGTGAAAATGATGCAAAAAGGAATTTCACTTTCGCCCATGTACGACATAAATTCAATATCTATGTTTTGTGCCTCATGACGAATATCAATTAAAACAAACGCACAAACTAATTGTTCTCTTGTTTCAAAATAATCAGTGATAAATTGCTGAAAAATTGATTTTGTTTTTTTTGAAACTTTCGCATAACCGTAACCCGGTAAATCAACTAAAAACCAATTATTGTTAATTAAAAAATGATTGATTAATTGAGTTTTTCCTGGTCTTCCTGAGGTTTTAGCCAGATTTTTATGGTTGGTCAACATATTTATCAATGAAGACTTTCCGACATTAGATCTGCCTATAAAAGCATATTCTGGCAAAAAGTCTTTGGGACATTTGTCAACTTGGGAATTGCTTATGATGAATTCGGCAGTATTAATTTTCATGATTTCTGGGTGTGAATTTATTCTTTTTCAGAACGAACTTGTAGATGCGTTTTAGTTAACCAGTCTTCTAACAGACGGTTAAACTCTTCTGGTTGTTCCATCATAGCTGCATGACCGCATTTGTCTATCCAGTACAAGGTTGAGTTAGGTAATAATTTATTGAATTCTTCTGCAACATCCGGAGGAGTAACTTTGTCATTTTTTCCCCAAATGATACAGGTTTGAACATGCATCTTTGGTAAATCCTTGGCCATGTTGTGACGAATGGCGCTTTTGGCAATGGTTAATGTTTTAATCAATTTTATTCGGTCATTAACGGTAGCGTAAACTTCATCGATCAATTCAGGAGTAGCTATTTTTGGGTCGTAAAATACATCTTCAGCTTTTTTCTTGATGTATTCATAGTCTCCTCTTTTTGGATAGCTGTCACCCATGGCACTCTCGTATAAACCGGAACTTCCGGTGATTACAAGTCCGGCTACTTTTTCAGGGTACATTTTGGTGTGATATAAAGCAATGTGTCCTCCCAAAGAATTTCCTAAAAGTATGACTCTGTCCAGTCCTTTGAACGTGATGAAGTTTTTTACATAAATGGCGAAACTCTTCACATTTGTTTTTAGGATGTTTTGGGTGTAAATAGGTAAATCTGGGATGATTATTTTATATCCTTTGTTAGAAAAATAACTGGCAACAGCGTCAAAATTGCTTAAGCCTCCCATTAAGCCGTGAAGAATCACTATCGGAATTCCTTCTCCTGCTTCATAATAGCTGTATTTACCTTCTTTTTTATAGTGTTTTTCCATGTATTCTATTCCAAAATTTCAATTTCGACAAATATAGGATTTAATAAATTAAAATAAATTTTTGTAGGTATTTTTTAACATGATCCGTTTGTTTTTATTTGGGTATTGGGAAGATTTGGGACTTTAATTTGTCTTAAAAATCTTCAATTTATAATTTAAAATATTAGGGTTCAGATTCTTGTTTATTGTCAAGAAATTGATGTGTTTTCGGTTTAATATTAACATTCTTGCAAAGAAATTTAAAAACAGCTAACGTCCTGATTGTCCAAAAATTAAGGCTTTTTATTCGAAAGTGGGTAAACTTATCAACAAAGTGGTATATAGTGGTAAATTGTGGTAATAAATTTTATATTTTTGCTCTATATCATTTAATACTTTTTCCTTGAATACAATTGTAGGAACATATGAGTGTAAAGTCGATGCTAAAGGAAGGCTATTGTTGCCTGCGCCTTTAAAAAAGCAATTGGCTTTGTCTCTTCAGGACGGTTTTGTTCTGAAGCGTTCCGTTTTTCAATCTTGTTTGGAATTGTATCCAATGCAAGAATGGAATTTGATGATGCAGAAAATTAATAAGCTGAATCGATTTGTAAAAAAGAATAATGATTTTATCAGAAGATTTACCGCTGGTGTAAAAGTGGTTGAAATTGATGCTCTGGGTAGATTGTTGGTTCCTAAGGATTTAGTTTCTTTTGCCAGTATAACGAAGGATGTGGTTTTTTCTTCTGCAGTTAATATAGTGGAGATTTGGGATAAAGACTTGTATGAGAAATCGATAAGTGGAGAAGATATGGATTTTGCAGATTTGGCTGAGGAAGTAATGGGTAATATAAATGACGACGACAATGGAATATCATAATCCTGTTTTGCTGAAAGAATCTGTTGATGGTTTAAATATTAAGCCTGACGGAATTTATGTAGATGTAACTTTTGGTGGTGGTGGACATTCAAAAGAAATTTTGAAAAGATTAGGGCCAAATGGTAAATTGTTTGCTTTCGATCAGGATGAAGATGCGCTGGCTAATGCGTTGCCAGATGAGAGGTTTACACTTATTAATGAAAATTTTAGATTTATAAAAAGGTTCTTGCGTTTTTATGGAGTGAAAAGTGTGGATGGGATTTTGGCTGATTTAGGTGTTTCTTCACATCAGTTTGATGTAGCTGAAAGAGGTTTTTCTACAAGATTTGACGCGGAGTTGGATATGCGAATGAGTCAGAAAAATGATTTGAATGCTTATAAAGTAGTTAATGAATATGATGACGCAAATTTAAGAAGAGTGTTTTTGGATTATGGGGAATTAAAAAATGCACCGGCAATTGCGAGAGTAATTATCGAGGCGAGAGAAAAATCTCCAATCAAGAACACGGAGCAATTGAAAGTGGTTTTAGCGCGATTTTTACCGGCACATAAAAGTCATAAGATTTTAGCTCAAATATATCAGGCTATCCGAATTGAAGTTAATCAGGAAATGGATGTTTTAAAAGAGTTTTTAGAGCAATCATTAGAGGTTTTGAATCCTGGCGGACGATTGAGTGTGATATCCTATCATTCCTTAGAAGATAGATTGGTTAAGAGATTTATTAAAAACGGCATGTTTGAAGGGGAACCTGAACGTGATTTTTTTGGTAATTTTTCTGTACCGTTTAAAACAATAGGAAAATTGATTGTGCCAAATAGCGAGGAAATTAAAATAAATAATAGAGCACGTAGCGCAAAATTAAGAATAGCTGAAAAGATATAATTAATTAGGAGAAATGAAAAACGGAGTGTATAGTCTATTGAAGGCCAAGTTTCTTATTGATGATGATGCGATAAAAAATTGGCGTTTTATTGTGTTTGTAATTCTTCTTGCAATTATTATGATTGCCAATACGCAACGATATGAACAAAAGGTCTTTAAAATAGCAGAGTTAACAAATCAGGTAAAAGAATTGCGTTCGGAATTTGTTGACAGGCGTTCGGAATTAATGAAATTAAAAATGGAGTCGACTGTGGCTAATAAAATGCTTGAAAAGCAAATTTTTCCATCTACAGTTCCTCCAGTGAAAATAAAAGTAAAAAAAGAAGAAGAGAAAAACTTTTTTAAAAAAATATGGCAGTAGAAGATAAACATATATCCTACAGAATTTATCTGGTTGCTTTCGCTATCTTTTTGATGGCTATTGCTATTGCTGTAAAATTAACTAATATTCAATGGGTTGAAGGGGATTATTATAGAAAATTAGCTAAAGAAAGAACGGTTAAAAATTTTGTAATTCCTGCCAATAAAGGGAATATTTATTCTGCAGACGGAAGTCTTTTGGCAACATCAATACCAAATTATGAAATACGTTTCGATGCCGTTACTCCAAAATCGGAATCCTTTGAGAAAAATGTAAAGTTATTATCGGATTCGTTGTCGTCAGTTTTAGGAAAGCCATCTAATTTTTTCGAAAATGAGTTGAGGAAAGCCAGAGCGAACAAAAACAGGTATTATTTAGTTGCCCGTAATTTGAGTTACACCCAATACATGAAAATAAAAGGTTTTCCTTTATTTAATTTGGGCGCATACAAAGGAGGAATCATCATTGAACAGGAAACGGTAAGAGAAAATCCTATCGGAAAAATAGCAGAGAGAACAATCGGTTATATTGGATTTGATGCTCATGGGAATGAAAACCCGGTGGGTATTGAAGGGGCTTTTGGAAAATACCTTAATGGTAAAGACGGAAAAATATTAAAACAAAAAATTGCCAAGGGGCAATGGAAACCTATTCGTGATATCAATGAGGTTGATCCTCAGGATGGCTATGATATTATTTCAACAATTGATGTTTATATTCAGGATATAGCGCATCATGCATTGTTGAAACAGTTAGAACTTTATGAGGCTGATCACGGTTGTGTGGTTGTTATGGAGACTAAAACAGGACATGTGAAAGCAATTTCTAATTTAGGACGAGATGAGAAGTCGGGTTTGTATTCTGAAAGGTTAAATTATGCTGTTGGGGAGTCTCATGAACCTGGTTCTACTTATAAATTAGCTGATTTAATGGCGCTTCTGGAAGATAAAAAAGCGGATACCAGTGATGTTTATGACAGTAAAGGAGGAGTAATTATTTATTCCGGAAAAAAAGTACGTGATTCACACGAAGGTGGTTATGGAAAAGTCTCTTTGGCCAGAGGTTTCGAACTTTCGTCAAATACTGTTATGGTTCAGGCTGTTTACAATAATTACAAAAATGAGCCTTCAAAATTCGTTAATCACCTTAATGATTTTGGGTTGAACAAATCTTTAGGACTTCCTATTAAAGGGGAGGGTAGACCGTTTGTTCCTCAGCCAAGCGACAAACACTGGTCGAATATCTCGTTGCCTTGGATGGCTTTTGGGTATGGTGTTCATATTACTCCATTACAGACATTAACTTTTTATAATGCTGTTGCAAATAATGGGGAAATGGTTAAACCTCAATTTGTTTCTGAAATTAAAGAATGGAATACAACCATTAAGAAATTTGATAAAGAAGTATTGAATCCAAGGATCTGTTCGCAGGGAACTATTTTGAAGTTGAAAGCTGTTTTGGAAAATGTTGTTAAGAAAGGAACAGCGTCAAAATTGTATTCTAAAGATTTTTCTATGGCAGGAAAAACGGGAACGGCTGCGGTGAATTACGGTAAAGACGGTGGTGCTGGTAAATATTATGCTTCCTCATTTGTTGGTTATTTTCCAGCTGATCATCCTAAATATTCTTGTATAGTTGTGGTTCATAAGCCAAAAACGGCAAATAATAATTATTATGGAGCGGATGTGGCAGGCCCAGTTTTCAAACGTATTGCACAAAAGATTTTTACGGATGCGCCTTCGACAAATGAAATAAAAAATTTGAACCGAAAAATACAAAAACAAGATAAAAATTACGATACCTATTTTGTTAAATCCCAAAAGAAAGTAAAATCAATCCCTAATGTAAGAGGGATGGCAGGTATGGATGCTATTGCATTATTGGAAAACTTGGGAATGAAAGTAAAAGCAGTAGGCGTAGGGAAGGTTAAGAAGCAATCGCTTCAGGCAGGACAAAACTTAGTAAAAAACACAACTATATTATTGGAATTATCGTGAGTATACTAAAAGACATATTATATAAAGTAGCAATCGAAGCTGTAAAAGGTTCGACTGAAATTGCCATTAACAAAATGGATTTTGATTCTAGAAAAATTGAAAAAAATGATGTTTTTGTTGCAATTCGCGGTTCAGTGGTTGACGGACATGATTATATTGAAAAAGCCATTCAACTTGGGGCTGTTGCAATTGTCTGTGATACGTTTCCTGATACGGTTACTAGTGGAGTGACTTATATTCAAGTGAAAGATACAAATAAAGCGCTGGCTTTCATGGCCGCTAATTATTTTGGGAATCCATCTGAGCGTTTAAAATTAGTTGGGATTACTGGGACTAACGGGAAAACTACAATTGCTTCTTTACTTTATCAATTGTTTAAAAAGGCAGGTCATAAAGTTGGTTTGTTATCCACGGTGAAAATTTTAGTTGATGATGTGGAATACAAAGCAACACATACAACACCAGATTCAATAACAATTAACCATTATTTGTCAGCAATGATTGATGCGGGAGTTGAGTATTGTTTTATGGAAGTGAGTTCTCACGGAATTCATCAAAAACGTACTGAAGCTTTGCATTTTGCAGGTGGGGTTTTTACGAATTTATCACATGATCATTTAGATTATCATGCTTCTTTTGCTGAATACAGAGATGTTAAAAAGTCGTTTTTTGATAATTTGCCTAAATCAGCTTTTGCTTTGTCTAATATCGATGACAAAAACGGCATGGTAATGTTGCAAAACACCACAGCAAAAAAACTTACTTATGCGCTTAAATCATATGCTGATTACAAAGCGCAAATTTTGGAAAGTCAATTATCCGGCTTGTTGTTAAAAATAAACGGAAATGAAGTTTGGGTAAAATTAATTGGAACTTTCAATGCTTATAATTTATTGGCAATCTACGGAACTGCTGTTGAATTAGGGATGGAAAGTCTGGAAGTGCTTCGTTTGTTATCTGATTTAGAAAGTGTATCTGGACGTTTTCAGTACATTGTTTCCAATGGTAATATTACAGCTATTGTAGATTATGCGCATACACCGGATGCATTAGAAAATGTACTAAAAACCATCAATGATATACGTACAAAAAACGAGCAGCTAATTACGGTTGTTGGTTGCGGCGGTAACAGAGACAAAGCGAAACGTCCTATTATGGGTGGAATCGCATCTGAATTAAGTGATAAAGTGATTATTACTTCTGATAATCCAAGAGATGAAGAGCCGGAAGTTATTATTAATGAAATGGAGCAAGGTGTTGCACCTCAAAATTATAAAAGAGTATTGACTATAACAGACAGAAAGCAAGCCATAAAAACCGCTTGCCAATTGGCGCAGCCAAACGATATCATATTAATTGCTGGTAAAGGACATGAGACATATCAGGAAATTAAAGGAATTCGTCATGATTTTGACGATATGAAAATTGTAAAAGAAATATTAGACGAACTCCATAAATAGAAAAATATGCTATATTATTTATTTGAATATTTAAACAAAACAATGGATGTATCAGGGACAGGAGTCTTTCAATACATTACATTTAGATCAGCATTGGCTTTAATGCTTTCTTTGCTGTTGTCTACCATTTATGGAAAAAGGATTATTAGTTTTTTACGCAATCAACAAGTAGGGGAAACTGTTCGTGAACTTGGTTTGGCCGGTCAAAACGAAAAAGCGGGAACGCCAACTATGGGTGGTTTAATCATCATATTTGCCACTCTTATTCCTGTTTTACTTTTTGCCAAATTGCACAATATTTACATTGTGCTATTGATAGTTACTACTTTATGGATGGGTACTATCGGTTTTATAGATGATTATATTAAAATCTTTAAGAAAGATAAACAAGGTCTAAAAGGTATATTTAAAGTAATAGGACAAGTTGGTTTGGGATTAATTGTAGGTTCAGTGCTTTATTTTAGTCCGGCAGTAACAGTACGAAAAGATACTGCTAAAGTGGATATTTTGAAAGCACCTACCGAAAGCGTAATCGTTGAGGCTCCCATAGAAGAAAAATCGACAGCGACCACTATTCCCTTCTTTAAAAATAATGAATTAGTTTATGCTAAAGCTTTGGCTTGGACGGGCGAAGGATATGAAAAATGGGCATGGTTGATTTTTATTCCGGTTGTTATTTTTATTATCACTGCAGTTTCTAATGGTGCTAATTTAACAGATGGTATTGACGGATTGGCTGCAGGTACTTCCGCAGTATCAGTCCTGGCGCTGGGGATATTTACGTTCGTCTCCGGAAACATCATTTTTTCAAATTATTTGAATATCATGTACATTCCTAATTCGGGAGAAATGACCGTTTTTATTTCTGCTTTTGTTGGTTCGTTAATCGGATTTCTTTGGTACAACTCATATCCCGCATCTGTTTTTATGGGAGATACCGGTAGTTTAACAATAGGAGGAATTATTGCGGTGCTTGCTATTGCTGTTCGAAAAGAGTTGCTAATACCTCTTTTGTGCGGAATATTTCTAGTTGAAAACTTCTCAGTGATTTTACAGGTTAGTTATTTTAAGTATACCAAAAAACGCTTTGGAGAAGGACGAAGAATATTTTTGATGTCGCCGTTGCATCATCATTATCAGAAAAAAGGCTATCATGAAAGTAAAATCGTTACTCGATTCTGGATTGTGGCTATCATGTTAGCGATATTATCAATTGTTACCCTAAAATTAAGATAACATGAGATTAGTTGTTTTAGGAGGTGGGGAAAGCGGAGTGGGAACTGCTATTCTTGGTAAAGAAAAAGGATATGATGTATTTGTGTCTGATTTTGGAAAGATAAAAGAAAATTACAAACAAGTTCTTACTGATAATGGTATAGCTTGGGAAGAGGAAAAGCATACTGAAGATTTGATTCTGAATGCAGATGTGGTCATGAAAAGTCCCGGCATTCCTGAAAAGGCACCAATTGTAAAAAAGCTTTTAGAAAAAAGAATCCCGGTCATTTCAGAAATTGAGTTCGCTGCTCCATTTACAGAAGCTATTACGATTGGAATTACCGGAAGTAACGGAAAAACGACTACCACAATGCTTACTTATCATTTATTAAAGTCGGCAGGTTTGAATGTAGGATTGGGGGGTAACATAGGAAAGAGTTTTGCTTGGCAGGTTGCAGAAAATAAATTTGATTCATATGTTCTGGAGTTAAGTAGTTTTCAGTTGGATGGGATCATAGATTACAAACCGCATATAGCAATCATCACGAATATAAGTCCGGATCATTTAGACCGTTACGACTATAATTATCAGAATTATATTGATTCAAAATTTAGAGTAACCATGAATCAGACAGAAGATGATTATCTTATTTATGATGCAGATGATGAGGCTATTGCCGAATGGTTGAAGAATAATAAAACAAAAGCAAAATTAATTCCTTTTTCATTGAAAGAAACGTTCAGCGAAGGGGCTTATATAAAAGACAACAAAATGGAAGTAAAGATCAATCAAGAAGAGTTAACAATGGAGACAGAGCACATTGCCTTGGAAGGAAAACATAATATGAAAAATGCCATGGCAGCAACATCTGTAGCAAAATTGATGCAAATAAGAAATGCGACAATACGTGAAAGTTTATCAAATTTTCAAGGTGTGGAGCATCGATTAGAAAAAGTATTGAAAATACAAAATGTACAATACATCAATGATTCAAAAGCAACCAATGTGAACGCTACTTTTTTTGCTCTGGATAGTATGAACACACCTACAGTTTGGATTGTTGGTGGTGTTGATAAAGGGAATGATTATAATGAATTGATGTCGTTAGTACGTGAAAAAGTGAAAGCGATAATCTGTCTTGGTGTAGATAATCGAAAAATTATTGATGTCTTTGGTAACGTTGTAGATATCATGGTTGAAGTTACAGATATGAACGATGCTGTCCGTATGGCTCAACGATTAACAGAAAAAGGAGATACCGTGTTGTTGTCGCCTGCTTGCGCTAGTTTTGATTTGTTTGAAAACTACGAAGACCGAGGAAGACAATTTAAACAGGCGGTACATAATTTATAAAAATACGGGTGCTAGGTTTTAGGTGCTTGGTTTTAGTACCAAAAACCAAAAACCAAAAACCAAAAACCAAAATCCAAAATCCAAAATCCAAAACCCAAAAACCTAAAATGAAACAACTAATAAACAATCTAAAAGGGGATAAAGTGATTTGGTCATTTGTGGCCTTATTAGGCTTGTTTTCCTTTATGCCTGTTTTTAGTGCCAGCAGTAATTTGGCCTATTTAGGCCACGGAACCGGAAATACTTTGGGTTATTTGGTGAAACATCTAGCGCATATTTGTATTGGTTTTTTGATTATTTATTGGGTTCATAAAGTGCCATATCATTATTTTAGAGCGATATCCAGAGTTGGATTGCCTGTCGTTTGGATATTATTGGCTTATACCCTGATTAAAGGAACTGTTATTGCCGGAGCAAATGCAAGCCGTTGGATTAAAGTGCCATTTATTGGAATAACATTTCAAACATCGACATTGGCGGCAATGGTGTTGTTTATCTTTGTTGCTCGTTATCTGTCGAAAAACAGAGAAGAGCCAATAACATTTAAATCGTCCTTCTTAGAGCTTTGGCTGCCAGTATTTATTACTTTAATGTTTATTTTACCTGCCAATTTTTCGACAACAGCTCTTATTTTCTCTATGATTTTGATGTTGACTTTTATTGGGAAGTATCCATTAAAATATATTGCGGTCATAGTAGGTTCGGGAATAGTGTTTCTTGCTTTTTTTATTTTGCTTTCCAAAGCTTTTCCAGATTCTAAATTTTTTAGCAGAGTCGGGACTTGGGGTAGTAGAATAGAAAATTTTACAACAGATAAACCTGATGAAGATGATTATCAGATCGAAAAAGCCAAAATAGCAATTGCATCCGGTAAAATTTACGGATTGGGGCCTGGAAAAAGTGTTCAGAAGAATTTTTTGCCACAATCTTCTTCCGATTTTATCTTTGCTATTATTGTTGAAGAGTACGGGCTTATAGGTGGTTTAGGAGTTCTTGGTTTGTATTTGTTATTATTGTTTCGATTTGTAATTGCATCGCATAAAGCGAATACATTGTTTGGAAAATTAGTCGTCATTGGGCTGGGTTTTCCTATTATTTTTCAGGCAATGATCAATATGGCGGTTGCAGTTGAGTTGTTACCGGTCACAGGACAAACATTGCCGCTGATTAGTAGTGGGGGAAGTTCGATCTGGATTACCTGCTTTGGACTAGGAATCATTATTAGCGTAACAAAAAAAGAGGAAGAAATTGCTCAAGAATTAAAAGATAAAGAAATTAGAGAGATAGCACTTCAGAAACTAATTGATAAACAATTGGAAGACGATAGCGTAACGGAGGAAGATTATTCAATTGTCGATAATACACAGAATCCGATGCATGCAGTTTTAAATAAATAATTACTCTCTAAAAAAAACTATAGTACGAATAAATATATTTTGTAGAAACGTAGCAACTTAAAAAAATGGGGAAATACAAATTCATATTAAGCGGTGGTGGTACAGGGGGACATATCTATCCGGCGATTGCGATTGCCAATGAATTAAAATCCCGTTTTCCTGATGCAGAAATCCTTTTTGTGGGTGCCAAGGATAAAATGGAAATGCAAAAAGTTCCTCAGGCAGGATATCCTATAAAAGGGCTGTGGATTGCAGGTTTGCAAAGAAGGTTAACATTTGATAATGCGCTTTTCCCTGTGAAACTTGTGGCAAGTTTGTGGGAGTCCAGAAAAATCATAAAGAAATTTAAACCTAATGCAGTTATTGGAACAGGTGGTTTTGCCAGTGGTCCTTTATTGCAAATGGCCAACGCTATGAATATTCCTACGGTTATTCAGGAACAAAATTCGTATCCTGGAATAACTAATAAATTGTTAAGCAAGAAAGCGAATGCCATTTGTGTGGCTTACGAAAATTTAGAGCGTTTTTTTCCGGCTGATAAAATAATTTTAACTGGAAATCCTGTGCGTCAGGATTTAATTGATATTGAAAGTAAAAGAGCTGAGGCTATTTCTCATTTTAAATTAGATGCCAATAAAAAAACAATATTGGTTCTTGGTGGGAGCCTTGGTGCCAGAAGGATTAATCAATTAATTGAAAAGGAACTGGAAAAAATGCTTTCGCAAAATGTTCAGGTAATTTGGCAATGTGGTAAATTCTATATCGAAGAATATAAGAAATACAACCAGCCGAATGTTCAGGTGATGGCATTTATTGAACGAATGGATTTGGTATATGCTGCAGCAGATATTGTTATTTCGCGAGCTGGAGCTTCTTCAGTTTCGGAATTATGTATTGTTGGGAAGCCTGTTATTTTTATTCCTTCACCAAATGTAGCTGAAGATCATCAAACTAAAAATGCGCAAGCAATTGTTGATAAGAAAGGAGCTATTTTGCTTAAGGAATCTGAGCTTGATTCACAATTTAGTCTTGTGTTTGAAGCTTTGATAAAAGATGAAGGGAAGCAGAAACAATTAAGTGAGCATATAAAGCAATTGGCTATGCCTAAGGCAACCAAAGACATTGTGGACGAAATTGTAAAGTTAATAAGTTAGGAAGAGAATAGATAAAAGATATAAAAAATGAACTTAAATCAAATACATAACGTCTATTTCATAGGAATTGGAGGTATCGGAATGAGTGCTTTGGCCCGTTATTTTAAAAATATAGGGAAACAGGTTTCTGGCTACGATAAAACTCCTTCAATGCTTACGAATGAATTAATAGAAGGAGGGATTTCGATTCATTTTGAAGATAGTATCAATTTGATACCAAAGGATTTTTATGCTGAAAATACGCTGGTAATTATTACTCCGGCAGTTCCTGTTACACATTCAGAGTGGAATTATTTTTTGGAACGCGATTATCAGGTTAAAAAAAGAGCCGAAGTTTTAGGAATAATTACAGATGATACATTTTGTTTCGCTGTAGCCGGTACACATGGTAAAACGACAACTTCCAGTATTTTAGGTCATGTTTTGTTTGAAAGTGGTGCTGATGTTACTGCGTTTGTGGGTGGAATTGTAGAAAATTATAATTCGAATTTGATAGGAAGCGGAAAAACGGTTACCGTTGTCGAAGCGGATGAATTTGACCGTTCGTTTTTACATTTGCATCCGGATATTGCTTGTGTAACTTCGATGGATGCCGATCATTTAGATATTTATGGCACCAGTGACGCTATAGAAGCCTCCTTTGTTGAATTTGCAAATAAGGTAGAAGATAAAAACAAACTTTTTATTACTAAAGAGTTGCCTCTTGAAGGTCTTACTTGTGCTGTAAATGAAGAGGCTGTTTTTAAGGCGTTTAATGTGAGAATTGAAAATGCGAGTTATGTTTTTGATGTACAGACTCCAACTGAAATATTGAAAGATTTGCAATTTGGTTTACCTGGAAGACACAATTTGATGAATGCTCTGATGGCTATCGCAATGGCAAAAACTTACGGCACCCCGACCGAGGCCATTGCAAAAGCCATAGCATCTTTTAAAGGTATTAGAAGAAGATTTTCTTACCAAATAAAGACTGAGAATTTGGTTTATATTGATGATTACGCCCATCATCCTACAGAGATAAATGCGGTACACCAAGCGGTAAGGGAGTTGTATCCAAATCAAAAAGTATTGGCAGTTTTTCAGCCACATTTATTTAGTAGAACAAAAGATTTTGCTGATGATTTTGCTAAAAGTCTGTCTTTATTTGACGAGGTTATTTTATTAGATATTTATCCTGCACGTGAATTGCCTATGGAAGGGATAACGTCGCAATGGTTAATGGATAAAATGACTAATGAAGATAAAAAATTAGTATCTAAAAACGATTTAATCCCGTCAATTTTGGCCAGTGATGCGTCAATAATTGTTACGATAGGAGCGGGAGATTTGGGTGAATTAGTTCCATTCATAAAAAAAGCATTAGATGAAACTATTTAATTGGACAAATATTCGATTAATACTCATGTTCGGGTTAGTGATTTTCCTGTTTTCGTTTACGTCAATTCGAAATGGAAAAAGAAAATTAACAAAATCCGTTGTGGTTTTTGTGGATGATAATGCTCCTTTTGTTAAACAGGAAACGGTTAATAAATTGTTAATAGAAAATAAAAGGGATGCATCAGACATTGAAAAAGATAAATTAGATTTGAATAAGGTAGAGAAATCCATTAACGCACATGAGATGATTGAGAAATCAGATGTTTTTGTGAGTATTGATGGTGTTCTAAAAGCAGTTGTGAAACAAAAGACTCCTATAGCGAGATTTGTTGATGGGGAGAGCTCTTTTTATATTGATTACGAGGGGGATAAAATGCCGTTGTCAGCTAATTTTACAGCTAGAGTTCCACTTGTTTCCGGGGTGATAAATAAAAAAAATAACGAAGATTTAGCCAGATTATTTCGTACAATCTATGACGATGATTTTTTGAAAAAAAATATCATTGGTGTTCAAATTATGCCGAATGGAAGCTTGAAAATGCTGAATAGAAATTTTAATTTTCAAATTGATTTTGGCAGAATCATCAATGTAGAGCGAAAATTTAAAAACTATAAAGCTTTTTTTCAAAAAACAGTTTTGGATAGTTCGTTATATAAATATAGTAAAATAGATCTCCGGTTTACGGAACAAGTAGTTTGCACTAAATAATAGAAAATGGAAAAAGAGAATATTGCAGTAGGTCTAGATATTGGGACAACCAAAATAGTTGCTTTAGTAGGCAAGAAGAATGAGTATGGGAAATTAGAGATTTTGGGTGTTGGTAAATCCAAAAGCTTAGGTGTGGCAAGAGGTGTTGTTAATAATATTACGCAAACAATACAATCTATTCAACAAGCAATTCAAGAAGCTGAAAACAATTCAGGGTATAAAATAAAAGATGTTGTTGTTGGAATTGCTGGTCAGCATATTCGCAGTATTCAACACACAGATTACATTAGCAGAAGCAATCCTGAAGAAGTAATCGGAGGGAAGGATATTCAGCTTTTAATTGATCAGGTAAATAAATTGGCAATGTTACCTGGAGAGGAAATTATTCATGTGTTGCCACAAGAATTTAAAATCGATGGCCAAACAGAAATAAAAGAACCAATCGGGATGTATGGCGGGAGATTAGAATCCAGCTTTCATGTTGTGGTAGGTCAGGCTTCATCGATTAGAAATGTAGGGAGATGTATTCAGAGTTCAGGCATTGAATTATCAGGTCTTACATTGGAACCATTAGCTTCGGCTGATGCGGTTTTGAGTCAGGAAGAAAAAGAGGCTGGAGTAGTATTGATTGATATAGGTGGTGGAACAACTGACTTGGCCATTTTTAAAGATGGTATTATTCGTCACACGGCTGTGATTCCTTTTGGAGGTAACGTGATTACTGATGATATCAAAGAAGGGTGTTCAATAATTGAAAAACAAGCCGAATTATTGAAAGTTAAATTTGGTTCTGCTTGGCCGGGAGAAAATAAAGATAATGAGATTGTTTCGATTCCGGGTTTAAGAGGAAGAGAACCAAAAGAAATTTCGTTAAAGAATTTGTCTAAAATTATTCATGCTCGCGTTGTTGAAATTGTTGAGCAGGTTTTTACCGAGGTAAAAGCATATGGACATGAAGATCCTAGAAAAAAATTAATAGCAGGAATTGTTCTGACTGGTGGTGGAGCACAATTAAAGCATATAAAGCAGCTAGTTGAATATATCACCGGAATGGACACTAGAATTGGATACCCAAATGAACATTTGGCTGGGAATTCAGACGAAGAGATATCCAGTCCTTTGTATGCTACAGCAGTAGGATTAGTGATGAACAGTATCGAGAATAAAACTCAAAGTGCTGTGAAAATGGAAGTGGTCGAAGCTCCAAAAGCAGTTGCTTATAGAGCGCCGGTTGTTCTAAATGAGGAGGTAGAAGAGACAAGAAATGAAGTGGAGCAGGTCGCTCAGGGCTATGCAAAAAAAGAAGAATCTACTGAAACCAAAATAAGAAGATCGTTTTTCGATCGTTATGTAGATAAGATTAAAGATTTTTTAGATAACGCAGAATAGTATTATCAGGAATAAAATGTTGTCAGTTCTCCTTTTTGCCCCGAGCCTAAAGAGAAGTAAAAAATTAATAATAAACAAGAATTTCAAAAAAACCATATTATGACAAGCAACTCAGAATTTGGAAGTATTTCATTTGATTTACCAAAAAACCAATCAAATGTAATCAAAGTTATTGGTGTAGGTGGTGGTGGTAGTAATGCTATCAATCACATGTTTAAACAAGGAATCAAAGGTGTGGATTTTATTGTTTGTAATACAGATTCCCAGGCTTTACAAAACAGTTCTGTGCCAAATAAAATTCAGTTAGGAGTAAATTTAACTGAAGGACTTGGTGCTGGTGCAAATCCAGATGTTGGACAGCAGTCTGCTATTGAAAGTATTGCTGATATCGAAAAAATGTTGGACCGCAACACAAAAATGGTTTTCATCACCGCAGGAATGGGTGGAGGAACAGGAACAGGAGCGGCACCGGTAATTGCTCAACTTGCCAAAGAAAGAGAAATTCTTACGGTTGGAATTGTTACGATTCCTTTCTTGTTTGAAGGTAAAGTACGTCAGGAGCAAGCGCTTTTGGGTATCGAAAAATTACGTAAACAAGTCGATTCCCTGATTGTTATTAATAACAACAAACTAAGGGAAGTATATGGGAATTTGGGTTTCAAAGCCGGATTTTCAAAAGCGGATGAAGTTTTGGCTACTGCTTCAAGAGGTATTGCTGAAGTAATAACACATCACTATACGCAAAATATCGATTTAAGAGATGCTAAGACAGTTTTGTCTAATAGTGGAACCGCAATTATGGGTTCATCTGTTTCTTCAGGTGAAAACCGAGCAAAGGAGGCTATTATTGCGGCTTTAGATTCGCCATTATTGAATGATAATAAAATCACGGGTGCCAAAAACGTATTGTTGCTTATCGTTTCTGGATCTAATGAAATTACTTTGGATGAAATAGGAGAAATCAATGATCATATCCAATCTGAAGCAGGTTACAACGCCAATATTATCATGGGGGTTGGTGAAGACGAAACTCTTGGGGATGCTATTGCAGTGACTATAATTGCTACAGGTTTTGATATTGAACAGCAAAATGAAATTGTAAATACAGAGCCTAAAAAAATTATACACACGTTAGAAGATGAGCAAAAGAGTGTTCATAATCTATCGGCCAAAACCGTTACTGCTTTTGATTTGAATACTGAAACGCAGGTGTCAAGTTCAAGTGAAAGAGTTGTTTTTGAATTATTGGATGATACTGTTGCAGTACCGGAACCGGTTAAGGAAGTACCTGTGATCAACAAAGAAGAATTAATGGTAATGTCTGAATTTATAAAAAATCTAGACGTGACTTTTGAAATTGTTTCGCCAATTACAGATATTGATTTTAAGATAACAACACCAGAACCAGTTAGTGCACCGGAAGTAAAAGCAGTTCAACCAAAAGCTGTTGAAAGACAGGAACAAACCACTTTCTCTTTTGATTTGCCACTTTTCAAAGCGGAACCAGTAGTAGAGAAAAAGGTTGAAGAAAATAAGGTTTTATTTGAATTGACTAATGAAACGCGTGATATCAAAGTAAATGAAGCTGTTCAGTTTGTCCCGGTAACAGAATTGACAGATAAAGGAATTATTAAATATTCGTTGGAAGAATACATGGAGTTGGAGCAAGATTTTACTGCTTCTAAACCAGTTGAGAAACCAGTAGAAGTAGTTCCTGCTGAGTTGAATATTACAATGAAGAGAGTAGAAGAATCTGCACCTGCACCATCCAGTTTTGAAAATATTTCTCCAATGGAAATGACCATTGAAGAAACGTTGAAATTAAGAGCTGATGAGAGAAGAAAAAAACTCAAAGAATTCAATTATAAGTTTCATAATAATGTTTCTAAAATTGATGAATACGAGAAAGAACCTGCTTATAAAAGATTGGGAATAGATATCTCAAATAACCAGACAAATAACACGAATTCGAGAATTTCTGTGGGAACAGACAGCAACAATGATCTACAGTTGCGTTCCAACAACTCGTATTTGCATGACAATGTAGATTAACTAACTAAAACCAAAATGAGATGGCCCGAAAATGTAACTTAATTTTCGGGTTATTTTTTTTACCATTACGAAGGAACCCAGTAATCTTTTGTTAATTCCAGTAAAAATTTCTAAATTTGTGGGCCTTAATCCAGCTGTCGTTTTAAGCTTTTTCTATAAAATGCTTTTTTCTAAGCACTTAAAAGAGCTTCTAAAGCCGCTTTTAAGTTCAAGAAAAACACATTTTTCTTAAAAAGGCTTTCCACTACTCCCGAAGCGTCGGGACTGAGGCAAAACAAACCGACAAATTAACGAATAACATAACAAGAATGAGTTTATCAGTACAAATCATGGACGAAATGAAAACCGCCATGAGAGCCAAAGATACGGTTGCATTAGAAGCTTTAAGAGCTATTAAATCAGAAATCTTATTGGCGCAAACAGCTTCTGGATCAAAAGAAGAGATTACTGCAGATGAAGAAATAAAATTGCTTCAAAAATTGGTAAAATCACGTAAGGATAGCGCCAGGATTTTTACAGAGCAAAACCGTATGGATTTGGCTGAACCAGAATTGGCACAGATAGCGGTTATTGAGAAATTCTTGCCTGCACAATTAAGTGAAGCAGAGGTTGAAGCAGTGGTTGCGAAGATTATTGCTGAAACAGGAGCGTCAGGTATTGCTTCAATGGGTAAAGTAATGGGCTTGGCATCTGCGCAATTAGGTGGTACTGCCGAAGGGAAAACTATTTCCACTATCGTTAAAAAATTATTGACTTAACTGCAATAGACTGTTGATTAGCGTTTTTAGGTCTAAAATCTAAATGCGTTAATCAATATCTAATATCATATTGACTGCGTAGTTCAACTGGATAGAATATCAGATTTCGACTCTGAGGGTTGCAGGTTCGAACCCTGCCGTGGTCAC
>RCUJ01000315.1_pt1 | contig 28348 bp, 13 predicted proteins | sample 2166321 | NCBI WGS metagenome assembly RCUJ01 (sample SAMN09932808, study PRJNA488358) | compost metagenome | feature: garden; material: soil; isolation source: compost soil in an enriched community after 118 h of incubation | place: Germany: Experimental Botanical Garden Goettingen | collected... | reverse complement strand
AAAGAAGCCTACATATTCCTGTATAAACTGATACGCCTGATCTAATGATTTTAAAGCCGGAGCAACAAGCGCAGCAATAAACATGGCGGCTACTACAACCCATCTTCCGGTAAGCACCAATTTTCTTTCAGATGCTTCCTTATTAAAATATTTTTTATAAATATCTAAAGAAAAAATTGTCGAGATGCTATTGGCTTTACCAGCCAGAGAAGCTACAATTGCTGCTGTTAATGCAGCCAATGCTACCCCTTTTAATCCGGCAGGCAATAAATTCATTAAGGTTGGATATGCCTGATCTGGTTTTAAAACTCCGGCTGCATCAATCATTTCTTTTTGAAACATTCCGTTTTGGTGCATTACATACATCGCAATACCTGGTAGAACCGCAATAATTGGAACTAATAATTTTAAAAATGCAGCAAACAAAATTCCTTTTCGGGCTGTTTTTAAATCGGCTCCTAAAGCTCTTTGCACAATATATTGATTACAGCCCCAATAGGCCAGATTATTAATTAGCATACCGCCTACAAGTACTGATATTCCGGGTAATTCAGCATAATGCGGACTTGATTTATCCAATATCATATGCAAATGATCCGGTGCTTCCTGTTTTAATACTAAAAGTCCTTTCAGAATATCTTTTCCGAATCCAAATTGTTCTGATAATAATGTTAGGGATAAATAAGTGGTAACCAAACCTCCTAAAATCAATACAATAACCTGAAACATATCAGTATATCCTATTACTTTCATTCCTCCTAAAGTAACGATGATAGAGAATAAACTCAACCCGATAACGCAAAATTGAAAACTAACAGGTGCTATCGATGAAATTGCCAGAGCACCTAAATAAATAATAGAAGTAAGATTTACAAATACATAAATCAACAGCCAGATTATTGCCATTATGGTACTTACTGTACCATTATATCTTTTTGCCAAAAATTGTGGCATTGTAAATATCTTGTTTTTAAGATAGACTGGTAAAATGAACATTGCCACTACAATTAATGTTGCAGCTGACATCCATTCGTAAGAAGCAATCGCCAGTCCAATGGCAAAGCCGGAACCACTCATCCCGATAAAATGCTCAGCCGAAATATTAGAGGCGATTAGTGATGCTCCAATAGCCCACCAGGTGAGAGATCCTTCGGCTAAAAAATATTCGTTGGAACTGGTAGAGGCATTTTTTTTACTTCTGTAAATATACATTCCATAGGATGAAACGATTACAAAATAAATAAGAAAGACAATATAATCTGCGGTTTGTAATACATTCATAATGGTGTGGTTATTTTTTAGTTAGTCAGTTTAAAATGTTTAGAACTGATAGAAATCTCTAAACGAGTTTTTAAAGTTTTTTAAAACTTAAAATTGATTATTTTTCTTTCACGTGCTCTTTTTTAATTATTGGATAGTTTACTATTGTATAAAGTTTTTTTAGACTTTCAAAAACCATTTTTTCTTATAGAGAAAATAAAGTAGCATGAGCTGCACGACCGTTACTGATAAAGTGGTAAAAACCGGCTGCCAGATGAGCGGCAGGAACTTTATAATTCCTCCAAAAACATATTCGGCTGTATGCTTAAAATCTACTAAACCTTCAGCTGCCATATAAATCAAAATAGAATTTGAACCAATTAATAGCAATGGAAAAGCCCAATTTTGAAATCCTAAAAGATCAATAATCAGATAAAAAAAAGTAAAAAACAAAATACTAAATCCGCCTACAAAACATACAAACGAGCTTGTCCACAAATGTTTATTAATGGGGAAATCATAATCCCAAAGAATTCCTATACCTATTAAAACAAGTCCGGAAAGAACCAATACTGTCAGTTTTTTACCTGACGAAAAGTGATTTTTTGCTCTTAAAAAGGTACCTAAAAACACACCGAGCAAAGCTGTGGCAATGGCTGGTATTGTCGAAAACAATCCTTCCGGATCATAAACTTTGCTGTGTAACCTTCCGGGTAAAAACAAACGATCTATATATGCTTCTAATGAACCTGCTTTGGTTAAGACACCTGCTCCAAAATCCGGAACTGGAATTAATTTCATTGCTAAATAATAACCTGTCAAAATAGCTGCAAACCATATAAGCTGCTGCTTTAGATTAAAATTTAAATAAATAAGCCCTGCAAAAAACCAGGCAAGCCCAATACGGCCAAGTACACTGGCAAAACGGGTTTGGTCGAAACCATCAAACCTTAATAATCCGTTTACAACAAAACCCAGAACCAATAAAATGCAGGTTCGTCGTAACATCGATAAGTATATTTTTTGTTTTTCTTTTGATGGTAATTCATTTGGTGTTTTTACGCCTGCGAGGCTCATTTTCTTTTCAAAAGAAAACGGCATTGAAATTCCGGCAACAAATAGAAATACCGGAAATATCATATCATAAAATGTAATACCATTCCACTCTGCGTGATGCAATTGAGACGACATCCAGATAAAAACAGGAATTGGAGCAGCCTTTGCCAGAGCATGGATAATATGTTCACCGCTCATAATCCAAAACATAACAAATCCGCGAAGCACATCCAAAGAAACTAATCTTCCGCTTGTAGTGTTAGTCATTTTTTTTTGTGGTTATTTTTTAGTTGATAGTTGTTTTTTAGTGTCAGTCGCAGTTTACAGTCGTAGTTTTTATTTCAAACTGAACACTGAGACTGTAAACTGTAAACTTTATTTTATTGGTTTAATAATAAATCCGTAGCTGTATTCACTTTGTGTCAATACATATTGCTCGTGCGGAGGTAATCCCCAGCTGTTGTCTCCACCTAATCCGCGCTGTGTTAAATCAACACAAACCACAACTTCTTTTCGGGGTGTAATATCACTGGAGTGAATATTTTTCTTAGCTATTCCACCATCAAAATCACTCGGATAATTATTCAAAGTACTTATTCCTAAAGACTGTGATCCCTTAATTTCCAAACCATTTCCACTATTATTTGAAAGTTTAAACCAGCGAACATCTGTTTTATATCCGTTTTCCTGCGGGCGTGTGTACGGAACATATTGATCTGCAACTTTACTTTCGTAAATTCCTTTAAGAGATGCTGTATTTCTATCCGGATAATTTTCTAATGGTCCTCTTCCGTAATAATCCAGATTTTCATAGCTGTTTTTTAAGACGAAAATCATTCCGAAACGAGGCATTTCAGGTACCGGATTAGCACCTTTTTTATAAGAAGCCTGTATTTCTAAAGCATCATCATTTCCCAGCGAATATTGGATTGTATACTCCGAAGCAACATCATTCAGTCTTAATTTGGCAATCACATATTTTTTTCCGTCTTTCTCCGTTTCCTGAATGCTTTCTAAAGTAGTGTTCTTACCTGCTGTTCTCCATACATTCGTTCTGATCTGCATTTTATTACCAATATCATTATCAGTGGGTGCTCTCCAAAAATTGGGTTCCGGATATTGTTTAAAGTGCTCCTCGCCTTTTGAACTGTAATAGGAAATTAATCCTGTTGACTTACTTATTTTCACAATAACATTGTCCGAAGTCAATACAAACTGGTCTTTTTCATCCTGAATTTTAGCAGCATTTGCCTTTTTTGATTGTGCAAAATAGGCTCCATCATTAATTACAAACTGCTCTTTGGCAATTTCAAAATTCTGAGGCAATAACTCTGATCCTGTTTTTGTGTAAGCAAAAACATTCAACAAATATTCTGTCCCATCTTTTGATTGTAATTTTGGTAAATCAAGTGTAAACTGTTTTTTTGATTTTGGATTTAAAGCAACATTAATTGTTCCTTCTTTTATAATTTTTCCGTTTTCTAAAACCTCATATTTAAAATTGTACTGACTTAAATTGGTAAATCCAAAATCGTTTATAATTTCAATGACTCCATTTTTCACATCAACGGCTTTAAATAAAATATCCTGATATACTTTTTTTACTTCAAAGGCACCCGGATGTGGTGTTCTGTCAGCATAAACTAATCCGTTATGACAGAAGTTTTCATCATTTAGATAATTCTGACTTCCCATATCGCCGCCATAAGCCCAATATTTGCGTCCGACTTCATCTTTCGCTTCAAAACCCTGATCTACCCAGTCCCAAATAAAACCACCCTGCATGTTTTTGCTTCCTCGAATGATGTCCCAATATTCCTGAAAATTACCGCTGCTGTTTCCCATCGCATGCGAATACTCACACATAATATACGGGCGGGCAACTTCCTTTCGTGCCGCATATTCTTTCATATAGGCAATTGTAGGGTACATTGGGCAAACAATATCTGTGTTTTCGTTTTCCTTAGCCTGTTCAAACTGAACCAATCGGGTATTGTCTCTCTTTTTAATCCATTTATAAGCTTCGTGAAAAACAGGTCCGTTGGCACTTTCATTACCTAATGACCAAAGAATTACCGATGGCGCATTTTTATCTCTTTCAACAAGACTATAAATTCTGTCCAGATGTGCTTCTCTCCATTCCGGAAGATGACTAGGATTAGTTTTTGGATTCATATAAATAAGAGGCTGTCCCTCTACGCCCATTCCATGACTTTCGATATTCGCTTCATCGACAAGAAACAAACCATATTTATTGCAAAGTTTTACCCATAAAACATTATTCGGATAATGACTGCAGCGAACCGAATTGATATTCAGCTGTTTCATCATCTTAATATCTTTCATCATGGTGGCTTCATCCTGAAAATGTCCTGTAACCGGATTATGTTCGTGAATGTTTACACCATGAACCATTAATCTGACTCCGTTTACCAGTAATTGTCCTCCTTTGAGTTCTACTTTTCTGAATCCGATTTGTGTGGCTACTGTTTCAATTATGCTGCCTTTTTCATTTTTTAACGAAAGTACCAGTGAATATAAATTAGGCGTTTCACTGCTCCATAATTTTGGACTGGATACATTTTGAAAAAAACTGATGGTCTGGATTTTATTGGCCTCAGAATTTACCTGTACTATTTTGGTGAAAATATTTTTGCCCGATGCGTCAACTAATTTAGCTTCTACTTTTTGATTGTTGATTGCTACAGAACTTAGGTTTTTTAAAGTAATATCTACATTTAAACTTCCGTTTTTGTAATTGGAATCCAAATCAGGTTTTGCAAAAAAATCTGCAATCCGAATGTCATTAGTACTGTACAAGTAAACGCTTCTGTCAATACCTGAAAGTCTCCACATATCCTGATCTTCCAAATACGAACCATCACTCCATCGGTACACTTCGACTGCCAAAGTATTATTTCCCGCTTTTAAATATTTCGTAATATCAAATTCTGCCGGACTTTTAGTATTTTCAGTATAACCTACTTTTTGTCCGTTTACCCAAATGTACATTGCAGCTGTTCCTGCTTCAAAGTGAAGAAATACATGACGGTTATCCCAGTTCTCTGGCAGAACAAAATCTTTTTTATAAGAACCGACAGGATTATCCCAATGATTAATAAAAGGTGGATTTCTTTCAAAAGGATATGTAATATTAGTATAAATTGGAATACCGTAACCGTTTAACTCCCAGTTAGAAGGAACTTGTAGTTCTTTCCAATGTAAAGTACTGAAATCCTGTTTATAAAAATCTTTCGGACGCTGATCCGGTGTTGGCGACCAGGAAAATTTCCATTTACCGTTTAAGGAAAAATACCAAGGCGAGTTTTCATATTTATCGCTTATAGCTGAAGGTTCATCTGCATACGGAAGAAATGCTGCTCGTGCGGGTTCTCTGTTAATTTGAAAAACTTCAGGATTTTCCCAATCGTTTCTGTCCTTATTTTCCTGTCCTAAAACAGTCGTAATTACAAAAAGAGTTAGTAAAAGTATTGTGGTTTTGATTTTCTGCATTTAGTTAGTAGTTTAAATCTTCAAATTCTGAAGAAGAAAAAGTTGAAATAACGAAGTTTGCTTAAAACTTCATTTTCTCCGGTAAATATTTAGCAACTAATTCCTTGTAATAAGGCAACAATGCTTTAACATCTGGTTTAACCGGTGCTTTTGTATATAAGTCATATGGATTAAATTTTCGAACCCAGTCAAACATTTCTATATCTTTTTCATTCATCAAATGTGCATAGGCATTTTCCTTGTGTTGTGAATAGAAAGAATGGTATCTAATCATATATAAAGCCGGATCCGGAAGATAATCTTTCATGATCTGATATAAATATTCATCATGTCCCCAGCTCATTTTTACTTTATCCAATCCGCAATTTTGAGTATAAACGCCTAATTTCGTATTGAATCTTTCATCTGTATAATCCGGATTTTCTTTGAAAAATTCAGGATAAACAATTTTATCAGAATAAGAACATCCTACCGGAAAAGTGTCCCCAACAACCGCCCATTGCGGTTCGCCAAACAAGCATAAAATTTTACCAAGATCATGTATAAAACCCGTCAGTACAAACCAGTCCGGGTGACCGTCTGCCCTGATGGCTTCTGAAGTTTGCAGAAGATGTTGTGTCTGATCCAAATCAATATCCGGATCACTGTCGTCTACAAGTGTATTTAAGAAATCAACAGCTTCCCAAATCGACATTTCTTTTTTATTGAACTGCAAAAATTCATCTTCTTTACTGCAAACAAAATCATACGTTTGATAGGTATGGTTTATTCTATAAAACTCCTTAACAGTTTCTACTCTTTCTGAATCGACATAATTTCTAAACTCTTCTTTTTCTTTTACAGGTTCAGATGGGTCTGGATATCGTATTAACAAATCGTCTTCCCATTCATCCAGATTGTTCAGCGGATTGTCAGTGTCAATTGGCTTTTTCATAAGATTTAATTTTATTGTTTCATACAAAAATAAAATTACCTTCAGAAAACAGAATGGACTAATACATCAAAAACATGGATAGATTTTAATTTAATGTGATTTTTTCGATAAATAATTGTGACATAAAAATTTCAAAATCAAATTCCAATTTTGAAAATTCCAAATCACATATTCATGCCTCGTTGGGTAAATCATAAAAAAAATTTCCAATAAAAAAATTTCAAACTCCAATTACGCTTTGAATTGGAATTTGGTCCCGAAGCTTCGGGATAAAAATTTGGAATTTATTTAATTGATCAATTTGCTTGGAGGGAAACCAAACTGCTTTTTGAAACATCTGCTAAAATACAAAGGATCATTAAAGCCTACCAAGCTGGTCACTTCAGAAACGTTATATTTTTTGGTTTTTAAAAGCTCTGCTGATTTTTTTAAACGAATTGTTCTGATAAACTCGTTTGGAGCCAAATCAGTCAATTCCTTTATTTTCCTATATAATTTAGACGAGCTAACGCCCAATTTATCACAAAGAAATTCTGTTGATAAATCTTCTTCACTCAGATTATCATTGATCAAAGCCGTAATTTTTTCCATAAACTCTTCATCGATTGGAGAATGAGTTAGCAAACTTATTTTACTTTCTATTTCGCCAGAGAATTTTACTTTTAGCTCTAAACGCGATTTAATAATATTTTCGATTACAGTTTTTAACAGTAGCGGCTCAAAAGGTTTGACTAAATAACTATCGGCTCCCATGTCATATCCTTTCACTTTATCTGTGTTTTCGGCAAGTGCGGTTAAAAGAACTACAGGAATATGACTGATAAATTCATCGCTTTTTAGTTCCTTGCAAAATTCCAGTCCATCCATAACAGGCATCATGACGTCTGCAACACACAAAATCGGTTTTATTTGCCTGCATATTTTCAGGCCTTCTTCTCCATTTTCGGCATCGTAAACTTTATAGTAATCAGAAAGATAATCGACTAAGTATTTTCTAAGTTCTATATTGTCTTCAATAACCAGTATTTTTTCTTTTAAATCTGTATTCTGAATAATTTTTTTGGCTGCTTTTTCAGGAATAAGCATACTTAGGTTATCATTTTTCAAAGCATATTCAAACACTTCTTTTGTATCATACGAACTTCTCTGTATTGGAATTTCAACTCTAAAGGTACTGCCTTTGCCCGGCGTACTTTCTACCGTTATAGTTCCTTTATGAATGGCTACAAGAGATTTTACCAATGATAAACCAATACCGGAACCTGTATTATTTGCTTTACTGTTGGAGGCCTGATAGAATCGTTTAAAGATTTTTTCCTGACTTTTTAGAGGAATTCCAATACCATCGTCAGTAACCTCTATAACCAGAAGATCTTCCGGACCTTCTTTAAGATTAATAAACAAATCTACATTTCCGTATTTATTGGTGAATTTCAAGGCATTAGACAACAGATTATAAAGAATCTTATCGTATTTATCATTGTCTATCCAGCCTGTAATAGTATCAACTCCAGATGTAAAATTTAATTTAATTTTCTTGTTGTAAGCCAACTCTTTATAAGAATCGAAGATGTTTTTTGAATAGGCCAGAATGTCTGTTTTTGAAACTTTAAGTTTTAATTCCCCAGACTGTGCTTTTCTAAAATCGAGTACCTGATTGACCAGATTTAGCAATCTGCTGGCATTTTGATAAATTAGATTGTAACGGCTTTTTTCGTATTCGGTTGCGTTGCTGTTGTTTTCGTCTAATAATTGTTTGGCAGGACCCAAAATAAGCGTCAACGGAGTTCTTAACTCATGCGAGATATTGGTAAAAAAACGTAATTTTTCATTATTGAGCTTGATGTCATGCTCCCTGTTTACTTTTTCTGTCAGCAGTTCTTGTTTTAGTCGGATGCGGTTTTTTATTTCTTTTCTGATAAAATAAAAAATACATGCTAATAGTAATATAAACAGGATAAATGAAGTCGGGGTTAACCAAAAAGGAGGAAGAATTCTAATTTGGTAGGATACTTCTTTGCTCCAGTTTCCATCGCTGTTGCATGATTTTATTTTAAAAACATACTTGCCCGGGTACAGGTTGGTATACTGAACAATTCTGGAGTTACTGTTGGCAGTAATCCAATGTTTGTCAAACCCTTCGAGCATATATTGAAACTTATTTAGTTTTTCATTTACAAATGAAGGTGTAGAAAACTGAAGCGAAAAATTTCGGTTTTTATAATTGAGTTCTGCTTTTTTACCGTAATTCAAATCCTGCAACAGCGGAATCTGACCATTTATTTCCATGTTAGGAAATACCTCTTCATTCTGAATTTTAAATTCGGTTATAACAGGTTCCGGCGACCACTTATTTCTCTTCATTGCATTTGGAGAAAAAGTGATAACACCGTTTTTACCACCCAAATAAATATTAGAATTATTAAAATTAAAAAAACCGCTTGAACTAAAAACATCCAGTCTGTTACCACTGCTTACGTGATAGATATTAATCTCTTTTAGATTAGCGTTTACCCATGCAATACTATTATTGTTTATGTTTAACCATAAATTCCCATTGGTATCAGATAACATATCCGTAACCCATTTTCCGGAGAGCTCCTTAAAATGTGAAATTGTTTTAAAACTGTTTTTTGAAGGTTCATAAAGGCATAGTCCATAACGCGTTGAAGCCCATATTTTCCCTTTTTTATCGATCATAACATCACTTACGTTATCATCGTATGGAGCACCATTTTCTTTTTTGGAAAGTGACTTATAGGTTTCTATTTTTCCTGATGTATTGTTGTATCTCACTACACCCGTTTCTGTTGCAAACCAAATATTATTTTTAGTATCTTTTTCTATAGCATTAACCTGAAAACCAGGTAATAATTTACCTTTGGAAGTCTCAACTTGTAAGGTATTTGTGTTTATAATGACAGCCCCTTCTCCAAAAGAACCTACCATCATCGTTTGTGGTCCTATTTTGCAAAAAGCAAATACTGCTGAGGACTCAAAGCCAAGGGAAATTTCTTTCGAAGAATTAGTTACATAATTATATACCATCAGATTACCATTCCAAAGACCGCAATAAAAGACCTTTCCGTCCTCCGAATAAATACTGGCGATATCCCTGTCATTATTGTACAATGGCTTAAAACCTTTGTCATTAGATATAAAAAGTCCGCTATGACTGGTTGCTACAATCACTTTTTCATCAAATGTTCTCGCAAAACCTCTTATACGCGGAGCCTGATTGCCTATATGATGAGATATGTCTTTATTGAGTATAAACTGATTTTCGTATGGATCAAATTTATCCAGTCCGTCCTCTGTTCCTATCCATAGTACTCCGGATGCGTCAAAATATAATGCAGAAATTAAATTATCAACGATAGATGTGTCTTCTGATAATATGGAATAATACCATTTGTAATTTCCTTTTTGAATATCTTCCAAATTCTTGCACACCAGCAAACCTCCTAATGTACCCACCCAATATTTACCGTCCTGAGCTCGGGCAACTGACAAAAAATATGGGCCTAAACTCCCTCTAATTTCCTTGTCTTCAATATATAAGTTTACAAATTGATCGTTTTTTTTATCTAATTTATACAGCCCTTGGCGCGTTCCTATAAAAATATCCGATTTGGCATCTTCATAAATAAAATTAACGTACGGATTCTTCGCATTAGAATTAGGAACCGAAAGTGTATAATCATTAATTCTTACAATAGCACCTTTTGCGTCCATGGTAATTTTTGCCACAGATCCCTTTTCATAACTACCTATCCAGATATTTCCTTTTTTATCTTCAAAAATTTCTTTTACATAATCAAAACCCCTGATCGGAATCTTTTCAAATCGGTTTCCCTTTAAATAAAACAGATAAACGCCCTTAGTTTTGGTACCTACCCAGACTCTTTTAAATTTATCAACATAAACTGATCGGATCTCTTCTTCCGGCAAACTATTAGGATCGTCTTTTTTGGAAAAAAAAGTGGTAAAAACCTGAGTATCCAATTTAAAAAGTGTCAGGCCTTTTCTGGTTCCTATCCATAAATTATTGGAATCTTCATCCAATTCCAATGCTGTTATGTCATCATTATATAATTTATTCGTACCAGATGAATAACTCATATAGTTTTTAAACTGATAGCCATCAAAACGATTCAATCCTGAAAAAGTTCCAAACCACAAAAAACCTTTTTTATCCTGCACAATATGTCTTACCGAATTATGAGACAATCCATTATTGTCATTATAATGCGTAAATTTTATATTCTGCGAATGCGAATAATAAAATACGATTAAACAAAGAAAAATAATGTAAGGGTTCTGTCTCATATACTGCAATTTACAGTTTTATTAATAGTTATTACTCTTAAGGATTTATTCTATCAATTTTATTATTTCTTAAGTCAATTCTAAAATGATTTGCAGGCTCACTTTTGATAGTTTTCAAAAATATTTTTGCCCATAAAACCAATTTCTCATCATTTGATTTTTCTAATGCCGCGCAAACAATTTCATATTGTTTTACTCTGCTGCGTCCTATTTCAGGAATAGCTAATTCATCGGCATTTTTTAATCTGTAAAAATCAAAAATCATATCAAAACCGGTCCATGAATCAAGATCTTCTTTTTTTAGTCCATTCGATTCTAATACAGCATCAACTTCTGATGTACTTTTATTACTATACGCTAAATTACTACCGGAAAGATTTAGAATTGATGTTAAAAAAGCAGCCGGAAAATCTTCAGGCAAAAACCGAAGACGTACCAGTTCTTTTAAATGCCATTCTGTAAACTCCTTATAATCTTTGGCTTTTAAAATCTCTTTGTTCCAAATGGTAGCGCTTTTTATCTTTTGTAAATGGGCATATTCCTCTTCATAAAAAGGAAATAAACTATTAAATTTCGGAACAGTACCAACGACAACAGTTTCTACCTCGAAATCTGAATCAGAGTGAATGGTCAAAATTTTATAAGCCGGCATATAGGCTGCCAAAGACGGTGTCTGAATATTAAAAAGTGTATTGCCTTTTGGTGTGGTACGTACTCCCGTATCGTTAATGTGCATGTGACCGCCAAAATGAATCTGAATACCTGCATCAGCAAATGTCTGGGCTATTTCTTCAGCTGGAACTCTGGACAATTGCATTTTATCAGCTCCAAACAGTAATTTCAATTCTGGTGAGGCATCATCATTAAAATCAACCATGGGATAATGACTAAAAGCTATCAATATTTTTCCTTTTTGTCTGGCTTCTTCTGCAACTTTTCTTACCCAGTCTATTAAATGACTTTTGTAAAGAAACATATTGTTATAACCAATACTGGCTCCCGAAAAATCATTAGGATTATCTGGCAGGCCCGACAGTTTTTTATTAGGAACATAAACATTGGCATCTATTGCCAAAAGCCAGATTCCTTTGATAGGTTCAACTACATAACTCGCATCGGGAAGCGATAAATTGGTATTTTTAATCGTGTAAATTCTTTTTTCAACCACAGATTCAGTCAGTGCTTTCTCTAAAGAATAATTGTCATAATTATAATTTGAAAAAGGGGTTTCCCAATACAGATACTTCTTTTGTGGAAAAAATCCGAAAGCAGCCATTTCCTTCATGGTTTCTTTGTATCCCCAATTTTTTATATCGGCTGTGATAACAGGTTCTAATGCAGTATCTTCTTTCTTAAAATTGGTTTTGGAGCTGCTGATGATTTGCTCTTTTCCGTCTTTTCCCAGAAAATCTGTTTTGGCAGCTTCTTGTGCAAAGGGTTTGACAGCATCATGATTTCCTGTGGTTACAAAAAATGACATGCCTTTTTCTTTTGAATATTGATCCAGAATTCTTCTTAACCCTCTAACGTGAACTGGTTGTCCATCATCGCTAAAATCACCGGGAAGCACAACTTGTTTAATGCCTCTTTTTGAAATATCATTCAGTGCTTCTATAAAGGCAAAATAATTCTCATTGAAAATTCTGGTGGAATGCAATTGCGCATTCATCGTTCTGATATTAGCATATTCACCCGTTACCGGATTCTTTATGCCTTTATAAGTATTGTCTTCAAATTTTGCAAAGATATCCTGCAAATGAACATCGGCTATAAAAGCAATCTGCACCTCTTTTGTAACGATCTGTTTTGGTTTACAGGCATATAAAGAAAGTAAGAGCGCTATTAAAACCGATATTCTAAGCATGTAATTAAATTGTTTCTAGCCAGCTTATTTTATGTAAGCTTCTAATTTATCTAAAGTATTTAGTTCTTCTTCCCTTGCACTTGAAGATATAATTTTTGTTTGTAAAGATTTGGTTGGTTTTGAAATCAATAAATATTGAGTTCCATCATCTGTATTTTTAACATAATCTTTTGGATTATAAATGATTGCAGCACCAATTGGTACAATCTCTGCCGCTACATCTTCGGGATGTTTCCCCCATACAGCGATATAATTAGCGCCTTTTTTAGTTTCGAAATCTTTAAAATAATTTACTCCCGTAACAAATTGTACTTTCTCTCCGCTTAACGATACAGCTTCTACCTGTGCTTCTCTTTTTCCTGAAAATACGGTCACACGAACTAAAATATCTACTTTTTTTCCTTTGTAGGGAACTCCTTTAGAAATCATTTCCATCCATGAAGTGGTGTCTGTTTTTCCAACGCGTGCCAAACGATTGGTTACCGGATTCAAGGGAACTACTTTTTCCCCATCCCAAAGTTTTACACCGCCTAAACCAACAGTTGATGCTACTTTATAATAATCTGCTCCCCAACCTTCTTTTTGTTGCTCTGCCGTTGGATACCAATTCGTTTTTCTTAATTCTAAGCCTGGTTTTGCTTTCGAATAAACGTCGATAGCCACTTTATCACTAAAATAGATTCGCAACGCCATCCATTCGTTCTCAATTGCCGGTCCGTGATGTCCAATTGTTTTATATAAATCTCCTGTTTCTGAGCCAATATCTGTCAGATAAGTAATTTTATCAGACTTCATATACAAACTTGTATCCGTATTATTTTGTGCCAAACAGGTAAAACAAAACAGCAAAGAGGCGATAAATGATAATTTCATAATTTAAAGTATTAATAGTTTAAGTTTAATTTCCGTAAATTTAAACTAACCTTTTAACAATACACAAAAATTTTATCATTAAGATATCGTCATTTTGTGATGAAATGGTGTAAATCCTGTTAAATAAACATGATCTCCATTTGTTCGCAGACTTCCCTGATGATAGGTATACTCTTCACTATCTAAATTTTCTACATTAAAATGTTCGCATTTTCCGGGGCCAAATTGTATGGTATCGCCTGCAGCAGCTAGTTCTCCAAATCCGGATTTAAGGAAATAATTCTTTTTATCGTCTTGTACTGTTCCGGTAATAGTACTTCCTTCATTAAAGCACATTTCGATAGTTATCTCAACATTTGGAGGGCCATCCACTTTAAAGTCTAAACTTAATGCTCCATTTTCTTCGGTGATTTCTATTACTGTTTTCTGTTTTTTAACATTGCTCTTTGTTCTTGAACCGAATTCCATTTTGTTCCAAAATCTAGTATCCGGTGATTCAGATAATGTATAATCTCCATCGGCTTTACGAAATTTTTCTGCTAAAGGCTGATAATAATCTGCTTCTTTTGTTTCTGTCAAAATATATTTATTTCCTTCTTTAACGATCCCTTCACTGCTAAAATATCCCATTCTAAAAAAAGAAGTCGACAAGCGCATGTATTTCAATATGGCATTTCCTTTTCTGTAAGTTAGAAAATTAGGATTTGAAGATCTTCCGGAAACAATCTGTACTGGCTGGTCATTACCGCCAAAAAGAGTTACGGAGGTTTTGCCCCGTTTGATTCTTGCCAGATTTGAAACTGCAAAAAACTTTTCGAAATCATTTATCCCTTTCCCTTCAACAGGAATTGGCTTTCTCAACGTATTGCTTTCCATAAAAAACCCCAATGAATCTGATAAAATATCAGAATTAAATTCCGGCAGATTTTCAATAGTATTTACCATATAGGCAAACATGGCATTATTGGTATAAATCGCCATAAACCTGTACTGAAGATAAAACTTAGTAACTTTTAGATTCATGAACTGATCCTGTCTTCTGGAATCCAGTGTAATTAAATCACCGTTTGGTTCTGTGTGATAAAAATAGGTTGCTAGGTTTTTAGAGACAATATCTAGCAATTTTGGCCTGTTTAATAGTCGGCCAACTGTAATTAAAGCTTTATCAATTACGGCAGAATAAATACCGCTTCTTTCAGAATAATGCCCGTCTTCGTTACAGTCAATACCTTCTGCCAGCCATTCGTCAATTCTTTTTACGTAAGCTGGATCGGGATACAGATCGTTTATACTGGCCAAAGCAGCGCAAACTACCCACCTGTGATTTGGAGTGTGTACACCGCCAGTTACCATGGCTTTGCCGGCATTTAAAATGAATTTTTTCAGTTTATCTCTTAATACTGCTGTATCTGTTTTTTTATCTGCATTTAAAATTGCTGCTGCCGGACAAATATATTCCAGTATAAAAGCTGTGTCAGGAGGTGATTGTCTGTTGCCGCCTGCATCTAATGTACCATCTTCATATTGTTCCTTAAGCAGAATATCGGTGAATTGGTTCAGTCTTTCTGCTACAATTTTAGATTTATAATATTCTGATCCGGAATTACAAAGCGAAGCCGTTAAAACTAAAATATTATTTGCTATGAACCGAAAACTACTGAGTTTTATATTGGGATCTAAAGGATTATTCAATATCGTTTTAACTTTAGCATCATTACTTAAAATGAGCTTTTTCATTAATTGAATATCTTCCTGTGAAGTACTATTGTTTACTAACAGATCATTTGCAAAAATAACATCACTAACTAATGCTCCCGCTAATGTCAGTCCGGATAACCTGATAAATTCGCCACGGCTGATTTGATTTTTCATACTGTATCTTTTTATTCAATCTGACTTGTGAGATTCAACAAAAACCTGACAGATTTTAAAAACCCGTCAGGTCAATCAGAAAACTAACAAAATATTTATTTTTCTCCTTCCACAATTTTTACTAATGTGAAATTTATTCCTAATGGATTTTTGGTTATTTTACAGATTAAAGGATAAGTCGGATTTTTTACGATCCACATTTCTGTTTCATCAATTTGGGCGACTACATGAAAGGTATCCAATAATTTCCCTTCCAGATCAACACTGTTAATAGTTGTATTTTCATCTAATACATAGGTTGTATTGTTGTAAATAAATTGCTTGTTTTTTAATAAATCCTGATAAGCCGACTGTGAAATCATAAAAAAAGTTTCTGTAGGTTTCAGGTTCAGAATGGGTGCATATTCTCCCTGGTTAAAACTTAATTCATTTCCGTTTTTCAATCCTTCGGCTGTGGTTACAATACTGCTTTTTACACCTCTGGTATCTAAATCTAAAACAAGTTTATCCGCCGCTATTTTAGTAGTCAGCGTTAAAGTTCTGGTTTGACCATGCAGTTTACAGATATAATGTAATACAGTATTATTTTTAATGGATGGAATATAATTTTGCGCTATTCCTACCTGATACATTGCACACAAAATAAGGGTTAAAATTGTATTTTTCATCTGCTGGATTTTTATTTTGTTGGTGGTAAAATAGTTGCTCCCCAAGCCGAAGGTTTTGAATCCATTTCGAAAATCAATTCGCCACCTTTAGCAATATCATCGTGCAAAATCCATGCTTTGTTATACGGTTTTCCATCTAACAAAGCCGATTTGATATATTTATTTTTATCACTCATTTTTTTTGCAGAGATCTTAAAATGCTTTCCGTTTTCTAATTGTATGGTCGTTTCGGTAATTAATGGTGTATTCAATAAATAATACGGCTGACCGGCATTAGGATACAATCCCATCATATGGAACGCCAGCCATGAAGACATTGCACCAGAATCATCATTACCCGGAAGGCCTTCGTGCGAAGTATTGAAATTCTCTTTTATAATAGTTCGAATTCTATCGCTGCTTAAATAAGGTTTCCCGATCCAGTGATAGAGACAAGGCGTTAAAAATGACGGCTCGTTTGCTACATTGTATAACTTACTATCAAAAAAAGTATCGAGTCTGTTTTTAAAAGCAGCTTCACCTCCTGATTTACGAACAAGTTCCGGAACATCATGCGGAATACTTAAGGAATATTCCCAGGAATTTCCTTCGTAAAAAAACACGCACCAATGGCAAACATACCAGGGAGATTCAATAATAACCGGTGTATATTTGAATGTTGGTTTCTGAATTTTTGATTCCCCAAAAACCACATCATCCAGCCATTTTCCAGAGGCATCTTTTGGCATGATAAATCCGGTAGCCCCATTATTTTGATAATCTGAACGCCATAAATTTTGCCAACTGTCTGCTTGTTTTATGTATTGGTTATAAAGATCCGGATGGTTCAAACCTTTGGCTACAGTTGCAATATTATAATCGTTATACGAATAATCAATAGTTCTGTTTCCCGCTCTATCAATACCATAAGGAACATATCCTAATCGCAGATAATCCATTAATCCGCCTCTGCCCTCTTTTTCTTCATTTCCTCCGGGTGGTACAGTGGCATCTTTAAGCATGGCCTGCAAAGCCAATTCATAATCTATTCCTTTTAGATTTTTTACATAGGCATCAGCCAGCACAACAGAAGCGTTGGAGCCTCCTTGTGTGCGTCCGTTATCATTACCGCTTCTTCCTTCCGGCAAATAACCTTCACGTTTGTATATATTTAATAAGGCATTTACAATTTCGACCTGACGTTGTGAATCTATTAAGGTAATTAGTGGACTTGAACTCCTGAAAGTATCCCAAATACAATAAAAATCATCATAATAGGGTTCGTCATTGGTCCATAACGGATTTTCTCCCGTTCTGTCGACAGGCATAATCATGGTATGATACAAACCTGTATAAAACATTTTTTTATAGGAATCTGAAGTATCTTCTGAAAGTTTAATACGGCTTAATAATTGTTCCCATTTAGTTTCTAATTCCACTAAAACGGTATTAAAATTCCAATGTGGAATTTCTACTTCAATATTATTTTTTGCTTTTAATTCACTTAAAAAAGAAATTCCAATTTTAATGTTTAATTCCTGCTTTCCCTCTTTACCAAACGAAAGCAATGCTGCCGTTTTTTTTCCGGAATCAAACTGAGCTTTTTGATTGCTGTAAAATTTCCCATCTTTCCACGTTACATATTTTGCAATTGGCTGATCAAAAACAGCCCAAAAATAAACGGTATACGCACGTCCGTTGTTCCATCCGCCCCTAATTCTGCTATAGCCGCGAACTTCAGTATCTGAAACAATTTCTATTTGAGAACCAACAAATTGCTGTTCTTCTCTTCCGTCTGGTTTTGGTCCTTCTCCGAGGAAAAAACCGGGATCAATTTTTAAATCTTTAGAGGTATTTTTAGGATAGGTAATGCGATAAAAGGCTGCTTTTTCTGCAGTTGTTATTTCGGTTTTAATATTATTCCCTTTGAAAATAGTTTCATAATATCCAAGTTTTACACTTTCTTCTGCCCTGTACGAAGTCTTATCTAACTTATCCAAACTTCCGGAAAAAGGCATGATCTGAATATTTCCGTATTTAGGACCTCCTCCGGTACCACTAACATGAACCTGACTAAATCCCGTAACTTCTTTTGGCGATGGCAGCCAGCCGCTATTTGGACTCACAGTACAATCAGGACTTGGCTTTACCATTCCGTAAGGACACGAAGGGCCAATAAAAACCCTTCCAACTCCTTCTGATCCGATCATGGGATCTACGTATTGATGAAGCTGACTTTGAGCATTATTTTTAATGGTAAATAATGCTATTCCTAAAAAAATGAGAGCCTTACTAGTTATTTTCATTTCTTATTTTATTATTTAGCAGGTACTTTATATCGCAGCAAAACATACGATTTAAAAAATTAAGGCGTTTCTGGCAAATCAAAATTTCTATGCATATCCCTAAGTAATCAATTTTGAGTGAAACGCCTTTTTGCAATTACTAGCTATATTTCTATGTATTAAAAATTACATAATTAATATATGCTATTTAAAATTCTACTACATTAATGCTTTGGTGTATTTGACATTTCTAACGTTAATTCCCCACCATTTGTAATCTCCTGATGCGAGATATTAAAATTCTGAACAGTTGTATTGTTATGTTTTATTTCATTAATATAAATATTCTCAGCATTATTATTTTTGGCGTTAATAATAAACTTTTTACCTCTATAATAATTTTGATTTAACTGAATTGAGACTTTATTAAACAACGGGCTTCCTATTTGATATTGCGGATTTTGATCTGTACCGCCATTCATTTGAAACAAACCAATCTTAAGCAGGACATTCAGGCTTCCCATTAATCCCTGATCCTCATCACCATTGTAACCTGTGTTTGGGGCTAATCCGCTAAAAGTTTCTTTTACTACATTTCTCGTCCAATATTGCGTTAAATCAGGTCTCCCTAAAAAATTAAAAATAAAAGAAGTTTGTATAGAAGGCTGATTTCCAAAATTGACCGGAATACGGCTGAATTCAGGATGCAGTTCAGCATCATGCGATGTACCTGAAGTAAATTTTTGTTTTTGGGCCGTTTCAAATTGTGCATTTAATTTTGCTGCAGCTTTTTCTTTTCCTCCCATCAAATCTACTAATCCATCAATGTTATGAGGCACAAACCATGTCGATTGCGCACCATTCGATTCTATAAATCCATTTTCATATTTATAAGGATCAAAATCTTCAAGCCATTTTCCACTAACATTTTTAGGACGCATCCAACCCAGTGTTTTGTCAAAAATATTTTGATAATTTTTAGAACGGGCCATAAAATAATTATAATCCTCCTGATGATTTAATTTTTTAGCCAATTGTGCCAAAGTCCAATCCTGATAGGCATACTCTAAGGTTTGGCTGGCTCCATCCTGATGGCTTCCGAATTCACCTTCAGGAATTGGATACGGAACAAAACCATTATCTATATAATATTTTAATCCGCCTCCGCTGTCTGAATTATGTTCGTATCCAGCCTTTCCCATAATACCATTTAGCATATGGTTCTTTTTGACTGCTGTGTAAATAGTTTCTAAATCTTCTGTTATGATTCCTTTTTGAATAGCGCTTACAATGAAAGGTGTAGTCGAAGCTCCGGTCATCACAAAAGTATCATTCCCTCCGGAAGGACCACGCGGAATCATTCCTCCATCTTTATAATACTGCATTAAAGATTGTACAAAATCACCCATAATTTCAGGATAAACAAGTCCCCAAAGCGTATTTATTGTCCATTGCGCACCCCAAAATGAATCTGAATTGTACTGATTAAATTTAGGTTTTCCGTCTGCGTTTAGTGGCAGCTGTCCTATTCTAAATTTTTCTCCGGTATTATCCGGATAGGCACCATTTACATCACTAATCATTTTTCTTCCCTGCAATGCATGCCAAAGATCGGTGTAAAAACGTCTTTGATCTGTTTCAGTTCCGCCTTCAACTTCAATTCTTCCCAATAAATTATTCCATTCGTTTTTTGATTCTGTTATTATTTTATCAAAATCCCAATTTGGTAATTCTTCCTGAATATTAAGTGTAGCATTTTCGACAGAGGTATACGAAATACCCACCTTCATTAATACCTTTTTGTCAAATTGGCCTAAGTTAATCAGATAATTGTTTGTTGTATTATCGTGTTCTATTGAAGCAATTGGTGCATTAAGCTTAATTTTAAAAAATACGGTCAAAGGTTTAGGACGTCTAAAATTAGTGCTTAATATTAATGATCCTGAGAGTTCATAATCGTTATTTTTTTCTAATACTCCATTGGTATTATCACATGGCCCCAAGATTGTATTTAAATTAAAAAGAATGGCTTTTTGAGCATTCGCCGGAAAAGTAAATCTGTGAAAACCTACTCTTTTTGTGCTCGTCAATTCTGTTTTAATTTGATACCTTTCCAGTATAAGTGAGTGATAACCAGGAGTTATTATTTCAGTTTGATGATTGAATTTAGAATAAAAATGAGTAAAAATATCTTTTTTATTTTCCTGTGAAATAGTTACGGGCATTAAAGATACACCCGACATCTGCCATTCATGAATGTGGCTGAAACCTTTTACTGTATCTGTTGTATATTTATATCCACCTCCCCAATCGCCGTTGATTTCTGTATCCGGACTTAAATTGACCATACCAAAAGGACGGCTTGCCGATGAAAAGAAAAACCATCGTGAATTTTCAGTATCAAGTTGCGGATAAACCATATCTACAAATGATTTCTTTTTTACAGAAATATTTTTTTCGGTTTTACATGACACTAAAAAAATAAGAAAAAAACTTATTCCGATACGGCTTATTTTATAAATTTTATCCAGTTTCATTTATTCTATTTGTATTGAGGGCTGCCTATTTCTTTATGATAAATTCCAGGATATTTTAATCGGAATTGATATCTGTATTCAAAATCAATTTAATATGAATGTTGCAAAGCTTAATTTCCCGACATTCTTAACTTCATTAGTTAAGCTTTGTCATACATTCAAAAAACAAAAAGTAAAATATTGTAAGGCTACTTTCAAAAATGAGTTGGAAGCAATGCCTTTTAAGAAAAAAAGGAGAAGAATTTTAAATCTTCTTCCCCTTTGTAAAGTGGAAACTTATTTTAATTTATACTTTGATTTATCCTAGTACCCATCATTCTGAGTTAGTGCAGGATTTAAAACCAAAGCATTGGTTGGAATTGGGAAAGTACGACGATAAGTATCGGCATTTGTTTTGAATCCCCATTTACCTTCGAATTTACCAAATCGAATCATATCGTTTCTATGCCATGCTTCATGAGCAAATTCACGAGATCTTTCTTTATAAAGTTCTTCTAAGGTTACACCGCTCCAGGCAGCAGAAGTAGAACGATTAGAACGAATCATGTTTACTAATGCAAGTGGAGATTGTCCTAAAGTTTGAGTACCTCCGCGAAGAATTGCTTCTGCTTTCATCAGAATAACATCTGAATAACGTAAATAAGGTACATCGTTATTTTGATTACGGCTTGTTGAGGTAGCATCCGGATAAAATTTGATATTTCTGTATCCCATGTTCCAGGCAATTTCATCATTACCACAGTCAAATAAATTAACATTCTGACGAAGTATGATATCCGGTGTTAGATTTACCTGATAGGTATAGGCAGCTCCGCCATCTGCTCCGGTATAAAACTGATCATACCCTTTTTTAGTTGTGCTTACTGTTACCGGAGTAACACCATCATTCATAAATTGTAAACCTGTCAGCCATTGTCTGTTACGAATATCGTTTGGATCGTTAAAATAAGCGTAAAATTCAGGCAAGGTACTTCTTGGAGCACTAGGCGTAAAAGCAAGACCAAACTTGGCTCTTTCAGAACGCGGAACATCATAACGCGAATGATACATCTGACCATTATATCCTACTGTTGCTGCTGTAGGATCGTAAGGAATCGCAAAAATAAATTCTTTCATTTGCGGTCCGTTATTCGGGTAAAACATTTGAAGATAAGTAGTTCTTGGCTCAATAGTATATAAACCTGAACTAATAACACCATCACAGGCTGCAATACAATCATTGTAACGAGGTGTTCCGGTATATATTTCTGCATTTAAATACAATTTAGCAAGCAACGCATTTGCAGTTTGTCTATTTGGTCTTCCGTAAGTTGTAATTCCAGCTGCCGGATTTAAATTAGGCAGGGCTTTCTTCAATTCTTTTTCGATAAAATTAAAAACGTCTTTCCTGTCCGATTTGGCATGAGCAGAAAAATCTCCGTAAACAGTGTCCAAAGGCACATTTCCGTAGCTGTCCATCATAATAAAATACGAGATGGCACGCATGGTTTTTAATTCTGAAATCATGGTCGATTTATCAGCACCGGCAGGCATTGTTTTATCTAAAATAGAAATAGCCTGATTGCTTGTTCCTATCACTTTTGACGACCAGTCCCAAACACTTGATATATTACCGTTATCTGGTGTCCAGTCATGGTAATGCAACATTCTATAACTCTGATTATCGTACCAGTTACCTCCTCTTGCCGGCAATATTGATTCATCTGTACTCAATGATTGTGTAAACCAGTAAGAAAATGAAAATTCACCCCGAAAAGCGGCATATACCGGACCTGCTGTTTGTATAAATTGTGTTGAATTCTGAGGAAATACATCTGGTGTAAGCTGCGTTGTAATAGGCACATCAAGATCCTCACAAGACCATAATAAACCAACCATCAATATTGGAAGTCCTAAATAGTTTAATATATTTTTCATAATTTTTTAGAATTTAATTTTAGAATACCACGTTTACACCAAACAAGAATGTTCTGGTTTTAGGATAGAAGTTATTGGAGTCTACACCAGGTGCTGTTCCGCCTTGTTCTACTTCCGGATCAATTCCTGAATAATTAGTAATTACAAACAGATTATTCATTGTTTCATAGATACGTACTTTTTTAATGTACCTGCCCACTTTACCAAAATCATAACCTAAAGTAAGGTTGTCTAATCGAAGGTAACTTCCATCTTCTATAAAACGCGTCGAGTACTTATAGGCATTCAAATCGTTTGGTGATTCATCTGCCGCATCTACGAGAATATTTGAGGTCATTGCCGTAGCTGGCCTGAACAAATCTGCACGGGTAGCATTGAAAATTTTATTTCCGAATACACCTCTGAAAAAGATATTTAAATCAAATTTCTTATAGGTAAAATTATTATCCCATCCTAACATAAACTTAGGCTGTGCACTTCCTGCATAATGATAATCTGTACCAATTGCCGGCGTAGTAGTTAAACTTCCGTCTTTTGCAACATATTGAGAAACACCGTTTGCATTTTTTCCTGCATATTTAAGTGTAAAGAACTGTCCAAGAGGTTTTCCTTCTTTAAAAATTTGCAATGTACTTCCTGTTTGTCCTCCACCATCAGGCTGAACTCTTCTAATTGAATCTCCACCAATAAATAATGGGTTTCTTAATTTAGTGATTTCATTCTTGTTGTGCGAACCGTTTATATTGGTTGTCCAGCTGAAATTTTTCGTTCTGATTGCATTTATGTTCAAAGATGCTTCAATACCTCTGTTCGACATATTACCTCCGTTGGCTACAATTGTTCCAACTGGTACAAGTACCGGATTTACAGCATAATTGAAAATCATATCTGTTGTTTTCTTGTCATAAACATCCACAGAAGCAGATACTTTTCCTTTTAATATTGTAAAATCAATACCAATATTTGCCGTAGAAGTTTTTTCCCATTTCAAATCAGGATTAGCGGCCTGATTTGGTCCGTAAGCTCCAATTTGTTGTCCGTTATAATAGAATGTCCCAAGACTTCCTGAAATAAATTGAGCCGTATAAGCATTAAATCCTGAAGAGTTTCCGGTTTGTCCATAACTTGCACGAAATTTCAAATCATCAAAAATCTTCTGACCTTGCATGAAACCTTCTTTGTCAATTCTCCATGCTCCACCCACTGAAGGGAAATACCCCCATTGATTGTTTGTTCCAAATACAGAACCTCCATCTCTTCTGATAGTTCCCTGCAAAAGGTACTTGTCTTTGTAATTGTAGTTTAAACGTGCAAATTCAGAGATCAGACGTTTTTTCTGATAAGCTCTGCTGTCTCCAAAATTGACAACATATCCATTAACAGATGTATAGTTACTTAAAGCCAGGTTATTGTAACTCACATTATCTACAGGAAAATTTGTCGCTGTTGCCTGGAATCCATCACCTAAAACATCTTCCTGCCATGAATAACCAACAACTGCCTTGATTTTATGATCGCCAAAAGTTCTGTCCCAGTTTAAAAAGCTCTCTACAATCGTATTTGTATTTTGATAAGAATTTCTTAATGCTGACCCGTTTACACCAAAATTTACTAATGTTTTTGTCTGAGGTGGATCTGGGTTGTTGTAGAAAGTAGCACTATTGTATTTTTGATAGTAACTATCATAAAACTCACCATGCAATGTATTTAATTGCTGATAAGCTACGTTTAAGTTATAAGAGAATCCATAAGGAAGTTTTAATTCGGCAGTAATACTTCCAACAAAATTATTTGTTTTTGTATCATCATCTCCGTGTTCAATTAAAGCTACAGGATTAAAGTAACTTGTCTGAATGAAATTTTCGAAAAAAGATCCATCCGGATTTCTTACCGGAGAAACCGGAAGGTGACTCACTGATTGCAAAAGTACAGTATTACGTTGTGGTACATTTGCATATTTACTGTTAGAGTTGGTTACATTCAACCCAATTTTCAATTTATCGTCAAAGGCAAACTGCTCAACTGCTAAGTGTGCAATTATTCTTGAAAAATCACTGCCCATTAAAACACCTTCTTTGTTCAGGGAAGATACACTTGCAAAATAATTGCCATGTTCGCCACCACCGCTCATTGAAAGGTTATGACTGCTTGAAGCTGCTCCGCCTCTAAGAATTTCTTTTTGCCAGTCTGTATCTGCTCCTTTATCATTTTCAGGAGTAAAATTTAAATTGTTCTTGGTTGTAAATTCTCTCAGTTGACTTGCATTCATCATATCAAGTTGGTTTGAAACATTCTCAAATCCAAAATAATTACTGTAGTTAATCTGGGTTTTGTCTTTACTTCCTCTTTTTGTAGTTACCATAATAACTCCATTTGCGGCACGGTTACCATAAATAGCGGTTGCCGCGGCATCTTTCAAAACATCAATAGTAACAATATCTTCCGGCGCAATAATAGATATATCAACTCCCGGAATACCATCTACTACATAAAAAGGTCCCTGAGAACTATTTAATGTAGATGCCCCACGTAAAACTACCGAAGAACCTTTAGTAGGATCACCACTGGTAGAAACGTTTAAACCTGCAACTTTACCTTGCAGCAACTGTCCGACATCAGCAATAACTCCATTATTTAATTGTTCAGCCTTTACAGAAGTAACAGCAGTAGTCAGGTTTTTACGAGATCCTTTTCCGTAACCTACTACTACAACCTGCTCCAGATTAGTAGAGCTAGAAGCTAGTTTAATGGTATAGTTGGTTTTAACGCCATCCAGTTTAAGACGCTGGTCATCAAATCCCATAAAGGAAATAATCAGAGTAGCGTTTTTGTTTGAAACATTTATTTTGAATTTCCCATCAAAATCTGTTACGATATTATTCGAAGTCCCACTTTCGAGCACATTGGCTGCAGGTAACGGCATACTCTTATCATCTACAATGATACCTGTAATTTCAGTTTTTTGCGCCCAGGAATTAATTGAGAGACCTAGAAAAAAGGCTAGTAATAAAAGCTTAAGTTTTTCCATATTGTTTTTAGTTAAATTGGTTAAAATAGTCTAGCGAAAATAGTATTAATGAATTGTTAAGAAATGGACAGGTTATTCACAAACATGGATTTTTTTAATAAACTCAATGAGAATAAGGCCTGCAGAATTTCATTTTATTTTATTTAAGAATTAAAAATCAATATATCCTGACAAAATAAAAGGAGGGTAAATTCAAACTATAAATTTACCCTCCCCTGATTTCCTTAATTGAGCTATGCATGAATGCCCGTAAGCGATTTAGTTACTATCGCACCAATTTATTTCCCATTGTTTTATTAATTCACTTTCTTTTGCTTCTTCAAATGGTGTTTTACTCACTTTCGCTGTTTTTAATGCCTGAAGAAACATTTTCCATCTTGGCCAGTAAAAATCTTTATACATTCCTCGCCAGGATCTGGACGCATAATCATTCAGATGTCCTTCTCCACCCCAAAGCGTGATCAGTGTTTTTGCATTTTTTACATATAATTTTGATTCCTGAGGATTACTTCCATAATCTGAAGCAGATTTTATCCAGTAATTCAAATCATTTAAAGGCTCTCCAGAAAGCATTTTATCTATATCCAAAGCCGTTTTTTCTATTTCTTTAAATAATGCATCGCCTTTTTTTATGTCATTTATTTCATATGCTTTCACGCATTCTATTAATAGATCGTCGATGCAAAGTGAATAATAATGTCTCGAAACCTCTAATACATCATAATGGTAAAGATTCTTTTTATCGAAATTTTTACTTTCCTTTTTCAAAATATCCAAAGCTTCTTTTAATACCACTTTATCTCCGGGATTTCCTTTAAATTCTGTAATTTTTAAAGTAGGTCTCTTAAAAAACAAATACGCTCCGGCCTTGTCATTCCACCAGCGGGTTTCCCAATATCTGGTACTGTAAACCGACTTAATTAATAATTGCCAGGCCTGAAAAACAGGATCAGCCGTATTTCCTCCGTATCGGGCGTTTAGATATTTTTTTAACCAGTCATTTACAGATTCCTCTCCTTGTGTCCACGGAAGATCATAAAGATATTCGTAAACTATCGAATTATTGTTTAGGCCTTCCGGCATTACACCATAACCTATAAGGTTCCCTTTATTCGGGTTCTTTAATAAACTGGTAAGTTCATTTTTATAAAAATTCAAATCTCCATAAACAGGATTAGAGCCTCCATAATTATGTACATAACCGTAAGTCCATTGTTTTCCGTAAAAAGCCTCCTGATTTTCCCAAACTTTATATCGGTCATTGGCGTAATCCTGAACGATCATTCTGTCATTAGGCACTTTACTAAGAAAAGCACTTGTAGCTTCTTTAGTCCAAAACTCTTTATTGTCTCCAAAAAGCCAGCCCTGCATTACCCATGTTGCCCCCGGCGCTGCTTCATTAATGGTTTCGAATATTGTTTTTCCATAATCTGAAAGTTCTTCATATTTATGTTCTTCAGACACGGGTGGTGTTATTTCATTAAAAGAATCCGCTAAATAAAAATCCGACTTACCATATAATTTAATGTAGATTTCTATAAATCGTTTTCCTATCTCTTTAAACAGCGGATCTTTGGAGTCTAATAAATACGTACTTTCAAAACCGCCTCCGGACCAGGATTTTAATTCACTTATTTTAGATTCCGGATGTTTCTCTGCAAATGCTTTTGGCACGTAACCACTAAAAGCCGGCACGACAGGATGCATATCCAATGCTTTCATTCTTTGTATGATATTTTTCTGAACAGCTTCTTTTTTATTAATCCAGTCCTGAGGTAATGGTCCTTCGAGACTGTTTATATTTCCCATTCTTTGCCACGGCAAAAATGCAGGTCCTGCAAAATGTGCTTCTAACTCACTGTTAGTTAAGCCGTATTCTTTCCATAATAGCTGCCAAACTGCTTCTTGTCCTTCCATTGCTGTAGGCAGATTTATGCCGTGAAGCGCCATCCAGTCTATTTCCTGTTCCCAACGTTTCCAATCCCACCAAGGTGTTGTATATCCGAACGTACAGGCATTTAGATATTTTCTATATTTGAAAGGTGTAGACTGCTTTTTTGAATATTTTGGCCATGTCTTAGGTAAGTCGATTCTGTTGCCTTCCCAACTAACCGAAACGGCTCCAATATCTCTAAGAAAGGTATAAGCGGCATAACAAATTGAAGTATTTGATGTTGCGGTGATTCTTACTCTGTTTCCGATTGTTTCTACGTCAAACGAATCAGAATTGTTT
>RCUJ01000311.1_pt1 | contig 28520 bp, 50 predicted proteins | sample 2166321 | NCBI WGS metagenome assembly RCUJ01 (sample SAMN09932808, study PRJNA488358) | compost metagenome | feature: garden; material: soil; isolation source: compost soil in an enriched community after 118 h of incubation | place: Germany: Experimental Botanical Garden Goettingen | collected... | reverse complement strand
GCGCCGAGTTGTAGTTCAGGCCGCGGCTGTCACACCAGTCTTTCGCACTGATGCCGGTCGCTTCATGCTCTTGCAGGAACTCTGCATTGAGCTGTGCCCAGTCGGTCTTTGCCATTTAGAGAGATAGCTCGCCTTCAACGATGATATCGCCGGGTACCGGCTTGTGGGCTGCAGCCACCACCACAGAAACACCGGAGGAAAGGACAACCACCGCCTCGGCTCCATCGTAGTGCTCAACGCAGGTGATAACCCCAGTCACATCGATACCGCTTTCCACTTCACTGCTCCAGTTAATCTGCATCACCTTCTCCCCTTCCCCAGAAAGACAAACCCCGCCGTTACTGGCGGGGTTTCATGGTCGCGGTGCGCAGGGAGTCATAGGCCCGCTCGCAGGCTAGTCCTGACGCTCGAGCTCGGTCATACGCTGCTGCCAGCCCACCCGCTCTTTCGTCAGCCCGGCTGAGCAGGTCGGCGAGCACCATTGCAGGTTGTCCGGCTGTCTGGCCTCCTTGGGCAGTGCCGGGATAGCTGGCGCACTGATTTGCTCGGGTTGCCAAGCGGCGGGCTTGCTCCCGCAGCCGGCCAGACTCAATGCCAGCAGCAGCGGCATCAGCCTGTGCTTGGGCAATTTCTTCTTGTGCATGGTCTCTCACCTCATCGATTTCAGACTGACGGCGCAGCTCCTCTTCCCTGGCCTTCTGCTCGGCCTTGGTCCTGGCAGTAGCGAGGCGGGCAGCCTCTTCATTCCACTTTGCCTGCCAGGTCTTGCGTTCCCCCTCCTCCCCGGCAGCATGGCCGGTGCGATAGAGCACCACCCCACCGCCTGCCAGGGCGGCTATCACCAAGACGCCGGCCAGGAACGGCACAGCCTTGCTCTGCGGAGTCATCCCCATCATGCCCCCTTGCACTTCGCATTGAGGCGCAGCCGGTCTTTCCATAGCCCGGGGCAGACCCGGTTCCCCGGTACCGAGCAGTCCTGCTTGCCGGCACGCTTGAACAGCAAGATCGCCTCACAGGCCCCTGGGTAGTCACCAGCGTTCAGGCGTTTCACGATGGTGGAGCGGCAGAAGGCGCCGGGGCCAATGTTGTGGGAGAGTTCGACATAGGCGTCGAACTCATACTGATGGAGTGGCACCTTGATGCAGGCCTTGAGGTAATTCTCGAACACCCGCACCTCCCGAAGGCTCCTGTTCACCGCGGCGACGGGCGTGATGGTGTCACCCATCTTGACCCCCTCGGTGCTCCCAAATCCGATAGTGGGAAGACTGGTCCCGTGTACCGGGTCGGGGTAAGCCGTCGGTTCAAACCCCTCCCGATTCAGGAGCCCCACAAAGCCCGCTGCACTCAGGCTGAGCGCAGCAATGGCAATGCGGACCTTGTTCATTCTGCACCTCCCTGCTGGCGGCGCGGCTTGATGATATTCGACCAGATGAACCAGCCCATCTGAACCGCTATCCACATCAACGTAGCGGCCAGCACCCAGTCATTGAGCGAGTACCCGGCCAGCGTCATGCCGGACACAACCACCGGCGGTGCGCTCTTTGCCACCCCCGCGGCAGCCGCAGCCGTCGCGAGATCTTCTTCTTTCCCCATGCATCGCCCCTCCAGAAACGACAAAGCCCGCACGAGGCGGGCCAGAAATGAAAAAGGCCAGGGTCACGGGGACTCTGGCCATCTTTGAGCAATACTAACGCTGGGGCGGCGGGGATTCAACTTCTCACACTACGGTAAATCCTGCAGGCGACCCTTCAACTAGATACCCATTAGCATTCGCGATGATTTTCACCAACTGCCAATCCTCCTTGCTCCCCGATTCTTCGGCTAAATCAACTCTACCAAGAGCCCACCCCAACAAGTTACCCGCATCAATTCCCAATGCCCTAATACACTGGGCTATATCGGCATACACAATTGTTTTAATTTCTACCTTCCCATCGGGACGCTCTCGCATTACCCCTGCACTCTTCAACCAGAGATAATCTGAGATACTGAACTCATGCATAGAGCCTTTATGAACGATGCGAACGGAGGGTGTAATTGACAGTCTGCCCCCATTAATCATCAAGCACAGCATTGCCTCCATTTCGGGAGTAATGTCGTAGTAGTCCATGATTAATGGCGTCATTTCACCTTCCGGTACCGCTCTACCTGCTGCAGGAAGTAGGCCTGCATCTCCCCCTTGTAGTTCCCGGCCTCGCTCTCGGCGGGCACCTTGATCTCGGGGTTCCTTTCCTTCCACACCGCATAGGCAGCGGCCTTCTCTACCTCGACCTTCTCCTGCTCTTCTTTCGACAGGGAACACAGATTGAATGACATTGGCGACTCCACGCATAGGGCACCTGCCGATATTACCCGAATCCGGAGCCAATCGCTTCACGGTGATCTTCACCACGGGCACAGCTATACTGTATTTATATACAGCACAATAGAGCTCCAAACATGTACGCAGTTCCCGACCTCGACGCCCCGGCGTTGGAAATCCCGTTGTTCCTCTCCCCTGCCGCCTGCGGCTTCCCGTCGCCCGCCCAGGACTATGTGGAACAGACCATCGACCTGAACCAGCTATGCATCGCGCACCCGGCCGCGACTTATTACGTTCGGGCTGCCGGGGACAGCATGGTAGAGCACGGGATCCACGATGGTGACATGCTGGTCGTAGACCGCAGCAGCAAGCCAGTGCATGGCAGCGTGGTTGTTGCGGCCGTAGATGGCGAGTTCACTGTGAAGCAGCTCCAGCTCAGCCCCTCAGTCTGCCTCCTACCAGGGAACCCTGCCTATCGTCCCATTCACTTCAGTGACGGGCAGCACTTGGAGATCTTCGGTGTGGTTACCTTCGTCATCCACAAGATGCCCGCGCCATGAACAAGAGCTGTGCCATTGCCCTGGTCGATGTGAACAACTTCTACGCCTCCTGCGAGCGGCTGTTTCGGCCTGATTTGAAGGGGCGGCCCATCGTAGTGCTCTCCAACAACGACGGTTGCGTGGTAGCCCGTTCGGCGGAAGCCAAGGCGCTCGGTATCAAGATGGGCGTGCCCTACTTCCAGATCCGCCAGTTCTTCGAGGCCATGGGTGGGGTATGGTTCAGCTCCAACTACGCCCTCTACGGTGACATGTCGAGCCGTGTGATGAGCATTCTGGAGGGAATGGCCCCGGCGGTGGAGGTCTACAGCATCGACGAGGCGTTTATCGAGTTGAGCGATAGCTGGGCTGGCGACCTGGTGACTTATGGCCGCCAAGTCCGCGAACGGGTGCAGCAGTGGACCGGCCTCACCGTCGGAGTCGGCATTGCACCGACCAAGACCCTGGCCAAGCTCGCCAACTACGCAGCCAAGAAGTGGCCGGCAACCGGTGGCGTCGTTGATCTGCGTGATGAAGAGCGCCGCGCCAGGCTGATGGCGATCACCCCGGTGGACGAGATATGGGGCATTGGCCGGCGGCTGTCGGCCAAGCTGGAGGCTCAAGGCATCAAGACTGTGGCGGAACTGGTCGCTGCTGACCCCAAGAGCCTGCGCCGCCGGTATGGCGTGATCGTGGAGCGCACTGTGCAAGAGCTGCGGGGGATCCCCTGCGCCGAGCTGGAGCAAGAGGCCCAGGCCAAACAGCAGATCATCTGCAGCCGGAGCTTCGGCGAGCGCATCACACAGATCGGCCCTATGCACCAGGCGCTGGCAGGCTACATGGAACGGGCCGCCGAGAAGCTCAGGGGAGAAGGTATGTGCTGTCGCCATGTTACCCTGTTCATTCGCACCAGCCCGTTCAGCGACCGGGAGCCCTATTACGGCAACCAGGTGAGCACCAAGCTGGCGATGCCTACGAATGACACCCGGGCGCTGCTGGCCCTGATACCCCAACTACTCCCCCGTATCTGGCGCGACGAGCAGCGTTATCAGAAGGGCGGCGTCATGCTGGCCGACTTCACCCCCGCCGGCATGCAGCAGGGCGACCTGTTCGCTGCTGAGCAGCAATCCCGGCGCAGCGAGGCGCTGATGCAGGTCATCGACAAGATCAACCAGGGGCGGTTGGGGAAGGTCTACTTCGCGGCCCGGGGCCGGGATACACGGGAGTGGATGATGAAACGGGAGCAACTCAGCCCGCGTTACACCACATGCCTCAGCGAGCTCCCCGAGGTGAAGGCATAGCCTTGGAAAGGCGGGCTAGCTTTGAGCGCAGCACATTCAACCTGGGGGGATGGGATAGAACCGGCGGCTCGGGGTGGATCGCCAGGACCTTTACAAACACTCGCTTTGAACTTCTCTTGCCCACCTCACGCTTGCAGCTTCTCGACTCCGCCAGCGTGTCCACATAGTGGAAGGATCGGAGGTAAACGACCGCATCGCGGGCAATCTCCGCAGGGATGCTCAGCCGTTCGGATACCTCGTGAAAGTCAAAGAAATCACCGTGGAGCACCCCCCAACCGGCGATCTGAAGAGCGAAAGGTTTCAGCTTGCTTTCCATGCATCCAACTTAATGAAAAATGAATGTCAATGCCTCGAATCTAGCCTGAACTCCAAGATACCACTCAGCTCACAGAAAATAGACTAGCTGATATCGGACTCGTTTTCCCTCTAGCCCTTACGCAACAGGGGATGCAAAGAATTTCGCGAGGAAAAATTGCAACGTTTTCGCAAGAAAAAAAAGTAATTTAAATTTTCAATCTTCGATCACCGGACTTGCATTTTCCGGATCGGACGCATGAAAACCCACTAACTGTGAGCACCCACTAACTTCCATCCCGAAACTCACAACTTATCCACAGTCAATGCGTTATCCACAGATTGCAATCCTGAAACGACCTCACTATCTTGTAGTTCGAACACAAAAAGACACTATATATTGTGTCATTACAGTAACAACCACGAGGAGTAATCCATGCTGAAGAACGGAACATCAAAAAGACGTATCCCGGGCGTAGCTCCGCCCATAACCCGGCAAACAAATGGGGGTCCCCATGCCACAACCGAAACGACCACCTGGTCGCAACCTCAAACCACCCCAAAATGAAAAAACCACCTTACAAAAACTGATAAGGTGGTTCTTAGCACAACTCCACATGACCTTACGCGAGGTCTTTGTGGGTACATTCATCACGATTTTAGTTGCCGTAGTACAGCCTCACTTAACAGATAGCTCTTGGGGTACCAGCCCAGAAGCAATCAAGGTGCAATACTACCAGCTATAGACAAGGGCCTTCGGGCCCTTTTTTTCACGAAAGATCTCGCGAAAAATTCAACCAAAAGTTGACCGTTTTGGTTGCTCAATAATGATCAATTCACTAGCGAAAATCAACCGCGGTTGATGTTTAAATCGTACCTGAAAACGATGCAGCGTTAGCTGCCAACATCAGCGTTCACTTTACGTATCGATTTTTGTGTCCATTTTTCAACGGTTTTCGAACGTCATGGTCACTGGACCCAACGCGATTTTTCCACGCTACTGCGATAAAAATCTTCTCACGCAGCCCGCATCTCCCTCATCTGCCTGTCCATGGTTTTGGCTAGATCTGACGCTTGGTGGATCACCTCATCAACGGCACGCTCTACGGCCTGCCGCATCTCGTGCCCGAACCGGCGCGAGACCAACTCAGTATCAGGCACCACTCGACCGCTGCCGTGGCACTTGGGGCAGTCGTCACCCTTACGCGGGCGGATCCCGGTGCCATTGCAGTGAGGACAGCGGCCAGATTGCAGCATCTCGGCGACACAATGGTCGTGGGCCAATAGCAGTATCCCGTTCCGCTCGGCCAGCAGGCGCTGGTACTCGTGGTCATTGCCACCTCGGTGAGCTCGCTTGGCCTTCTCCATCACTACGGCCGCCCGGCGGCGTTCCTTGTCATAGTGAGGGTGAGACAGCACCAGCCGCTCCATCTGCTCGGGAAACGGGCGGCGCAGCAGAATAGCGAGCGCCATGCCGCCGGCATCGTCATCCCCCAGGGTCGCACCGAAGTGCGCCAGCAGCGACGCCAGGGCCTGTTCGTCCCCCAGATTGTCGGCCATGAGGAACTGGAGTCCTTGCGGGTTGCTCTTTGCGGCCACCTGCAGGGCTCCCAGAAACTCCTCTCTCCCCAGCGTGCTGGAGCGACCAGACGAGGGTTCATGTAGTGCGCCTTTCGGCGAGAAAAGGCGCAGAGCCATTTCGATAGCGTGGATCATAGTTTGGTCCTCTGGTCTGGGTCCTGATTGAAGGCGGCAAGCAGCCAGGAGCGCAACTGGCCGGATTTGATGTGCTCCGGGGTAACTTCCAGCACGGTCCACCCGAGCAAGGTGGCCTCGTTCATCTTGGCCCGGTCCTCTACGAACCCCCTCCCCCGGGTGTGCCGGCCACCGGAGTGGATCCCGCCGTGGATCTCGACGGCGATCATGTGGGTGGGCCACGCAAAATCGAGGCGCCACTTGCGGCGCGGGTGGAACACAAGCTCAGTGGTTGGTTCTGGGAAGCCGACAAGCTGGGCCAGCACGCGCTGATACAGGGTATCAACCTGCTGTGCCTTCTTGGCTTTCGCCACAACCTGCTTGACCTTGGGGTGTTTGCCGAGCAGGCGGCCTGCTTCAATGGCGGATAGGTGGATCATTTCAGGTGCGCCGCCATGAATCCGGCCTTGGCGTTCTCCAGCTGACCCAGCAAGGTGAAGGGCTGGTAGCCGTTCGCCCAGGCACGGGAGCAGGAGTAATCGCTGTTGACCGTCACGATCAGGCAGTTGATGACCTCCCCGCGCTTGGCGCTCTCGAGTATCTGCTCGAGGGTGGAAACGACGTTGATGCCGCTCTCCTTGCTCACCTCTGCGAGGTTGACAACCTTGTCGCTCATGCAGCCCTCCCGATGGTGTTCTTGCGCAGTTCAGCGACTTCCTGGGCCACCTGCTCCAGCAGGGTCTCCTCGCTGCCGTGCTTCTGCTGCCAGGTGCGCGGGGCAGCGTGGAAACCGGTGGGGTAGCAGGCGCGGTGGTGCCGAGGGCAAAGCGGCAGCACCCGGGTGTGCTCGGCGCGCTGGGCCATGCCAGCCCCAGAGCGCACATGATGGATTTCCGCGGGCGTGGCGCCATACCCGGCATTGCGGCAGGCAATGCAGCCAAGAGAGCTCGCATCGTCCAACCACTGCTTATCAGCCTTGGACTTGCTCATGCTGCGCCCACCTCCACACCATGGGCATCAAGCATCTCGCTCAGGCCCTTAACCTTCCAGCGAAGATGCCGCATCTCACTCTCCTGCCGGTGGAAATCATCGTGATAGCGTGCCAGACGCTGTGCTTTCAACTCTGCATCGCGCAGCCGGCGATTCATCACCTCAGGATCCCCGATCCGGCTCAGTACGAGGGCCATCATCTCCAGCTCAAGCTGGTCATTCTTCTGGTGCGCCCAGGCCGTTTCGGCTCCGGGTCCATTGTGACCGAGCAGCATGCACACATGCCCGGCCATCAACTTCACATGGCCACGGTTGTTGACCCACAGCAATCCCCAGCCATGCGGCAGGTCGTCCAGAGTGATGATGCCCTCTGGGCACATGTAGTACCGATAGGTCCCCATCCCCAGAACCTTGCCATTGCGGTGCGGCTTCTTGGCGTCGGCGAGGAAGTCAGATCGAGATACCTTCACCTCAACGAGAACCGACCCTCCGTTGCAACCCCAGCGGTAACCCCAGGCATCGGCACGCTCACCACCATAGAGCCCGCCCACCTCGATCATGGCGATCTGGCACGCCGCTCCCTTGTTACCCATGGGGCGCTTGAGCCATGAACAGGCAATCTCTGACAGGCGAGAGTGAGTGAGTTTCTCGCTCATGCTGCCGCCCTCCCGTATGCGGCCACCCAGTCGAAGCCGCGGCGGGATTCATCCCCGAACTTCACGCCCTGCTGGGCACCGAAAGACTGGGCCAGCTCGATGAGATCGCGCATCTCGCGCACTGTCATCTTGGAGGTGGACTTGCCCAGCACCACGAAGCCGTTGCCGTCGATATTCGGCACAACGTCCTGCTGGTACAGGGCGGCAGACAGGACGTGCTTCCAGTCCTCCTTGGAGAGCTTGCGGCCGTGCCAGTTCACTTGCTCGGCGATGTCGGTCATAACTGCCCAGAACAGGGCGTTCTGGGCCAGGCTGCGGGTCATCTCCTTGATTTCGATGACCAGCGGCTTGTCCTGGTCTACCGGCAAGCCGGCAACCAGCTGGCAAGCGCGGGACCGGATATCAGGGCTGCGCAGGAAATACTTGGGGTAGGAGTTCATCGCAACACCCCCATGCCTGCCATGGCGGCAATCATCGCCAGCTTTTGGTGTGCCCGTAACCTTCCAGCTCCACCCTCGTCCAGAACCCGGCGTGGACGAGTTTCTGCCTCCAAGATCCCGCGCAGCCTGGCTATCTCCATGAGCACGCTGCTGTTGCTGCTGTCGATCACGGCCTGAACCCATGCGCCATGCTTGGCGTGAATGGCAGACTGCAGATCCCTTAACCCCTGCAACAGTGCGGGGCGGTCGTTATGTTCCTGGGCTGCCTGCTTGCGGCGCTGACGGCTGTTCATGCTGCCACCGCCTTGGCCGCTACGGCCTCAGTGGTGGGGAACGGGGTCAGGTGGTAATGCCACACCTGCTTGCCGTCGATGTTCTGGTTGCTGGAGTGCTTCTCCCAGCCGTGGCAGCAGACTTCGCGCAGGCGTGCGCTGATGGCGGCCTGGGTGTCGGCGTGGCCGTAGCGGCTCCAGCACTCGCGCTCGATGTCACGCAGGGTGCGGGCCTTGCCGTCGCTCATTACGGCGATAACGCGCCCCAACTGGGTCGCGATGGATAGATCTCGGGTATGCGGTTTGGTCATGGTCTGGGTCCTTTGGTCAAACTGCCGGGTGGTCTAGGTCCGGCACTGGCAATGGTACGGGGCGCTACCCCCTGTGTCACTGGTTGGCAAGGCCCTCCCCTTCGAAGTTATCCACAGCCCCAAACGAAGCATCTCACCGCAACACCAGCACTGGCGCGGCTCTCAGGCGAGCGGCCTCCTCCGCCACTCGCTCCGGCGTCGTGTTCTGCACCAGCCAATGCCCTGCGCCACGCTGCTGATCGGTGTGGCCCAGTGCGGCGATCTCGTCGGCCACCTCGAGCTGTACCCGCTCCCCGCACCAGCCCCACACGGCCGGATAGATCACCACCCGGCAGAATTTCGCGGCCTTGACCGCAGCGATCACATCAGGATTGAACATTGGCCAACCCTCCCCGCTTGAACAGCGCCTTCAGGCTCTCCACGCCGCGCTGGCCGGTCTGTTGGTAAAACTCAGGGCTGTGCTGGATCTGCTCTCTGGTCGGCAGCCCCTTGCGCACCTGGGCCCCCAGATCCTCCCCGGCGACAACCCGGCGCAGCAGCTGGGCGTATGCCTGCTCGAACACTGGCCGGTAGGCATCCAGCCCCAGGGTCTGGCGCTCCCAGCTCGTTGCCTTGGCCGCGAGCTCCACCGCAGGATGGGTAAACCGGCGGGTGCGCACCTCGACCAGGGCGGTGTCCACTGTCGGCAGGCCAAGCGACTCCGGCGTTATCTCGCACCACTTGATGAACATCCCAGGGCTCGGAAAAAACGGGATCCCCTGAGATCGGGCAACCCGCATACCCTGAGCCAGCTGATCACGACTGGTGCAATTGGCCTCAACCAGCGCAACCGTCCACTCCCGAAGCGCTCGTTCCTGCACCTGCGGGGTGGGAAACGAACGCAGCCAGGCAGGAAAGATCACCTTGAGCTGCTCGAGCAACTTGCTCACAACCTGGGTATCCCGGTCGGTCACGGAGGCGGCAACAGGGCGAACTGGCACGGCCAGGATCTCGCTCGGCATGCTGGCCAGGACCTCGCTCAACGGTTTCATGGTCATCAGTACCCCTCCTGGATCAGCTGATTGAGCTTGTCGGCGGTCATCGTCTTGGTCAGGTCCCACTCATCGCCGCGCACTGGCTGGCGCACCACCCCGGCACGCTTGGCGGTGAGCTTGTCCCACTGCTTGCGCAGAGTCTTGGGGCACAGCACATTGGCTGACCAGAACGGGTCAAGGTTCGCCCACTTGAACAGCGAGCAGATTTCGTGGTGTGTGTATCCAAGCTGGGTTCGCATCAGGCGGATATCGTTCGCCCACTGCGCCCAGTTGGGGGCCTTGGCAGTCGGGTTCACCACCAAGACCTTACCGTGAATGAACTCGGCTGCCGTCAGGTCATCCTGGGTACCCCAGAACTTTCCACTCGGGGTCTGCACGGCGGCATCGGGTCGGACCTTCTCGGCGGGAGGAGAAACCGACTCATCGCCCCCGGCGTCGAGGAGCGCGTCAGCGTTCTTCGACGAAGAGGGTTTAAGATCTTTGTTTTTATTGTCTTTGGTAAGACTGTCTTGGGTGTTGGGTGTTTTCGCCTGGTTTGAAAGGTCAAAATACCCAGAAATCTGGGTGATTTTACCCGGATTTTTTTGGGTGTTTTTACCCGGATTTTTCTCTTGTGCGGTAGGCGTTTTCGCCTGTTTTTCTCTGGAGTATTCCCACTCACTTACCACCTTATTCACACCCACGATCTTCATGTGGCCGTGCTTTTCGAGGGTGATGATGTGACGACGGGACAACACCTGAAGAGCCTTGTTCACATCCGACGGGTCCATGTCGCACAGCTCGGCCAGATACGTATTCGTGAGCCGGTCCTGCTTCTTGTTCCAGCCATAGGTGGAGTAGATCACCGCATCAAGCACGTTGAGCTCGCGACCAGCCATGCGCAGCCTGCACTTGGCCTTCTGGATCTCGTTTGCCGTGCGGGTGAACCCATCATCAAGATCTGCGACCACACGGGCCTCCTTCTGAGGGGGGTTATGTGGGGCACTGGGCCCCGGGAATTTGATAACGGCGCTCATGCGGCCACCTCCTGCGCATCTGCGCACATCTCAGGCAGATTGGCGCGCACTAGGGCGGCAGCCAGTGGCGGGCACACAGCATTGCCACAGCGGGCCACCTGCGCGGTTTTGGTGAACTTCTTGCCGGTGGCGTCGTGGTCGATCACGTAGTCGGCCGGAAAGCCCTGGGCGGCGAACAGCTCGTGCGGCTCCAGCATGCGCATGCCGATATCGACGATCTGGTAATCCTCGCCGCGCACGGTGACCAGACCGAAGCGGTCCCTGGTGGTGACGGTATGCAGTGGCTCAGAGCAGGGGATGCTTGAGTCGGTGCCGTAATACTTGAGCAGGAAGGCCCGAACCTCGCCGATATGCAGCCCGCCAGCGGTGACAGTGGGCATGGGCTCGGTCACTGGCTGGCCGTCTTGGCAGGTTCCCCGCAGTTTTACAAGGTGGCTGGTTACCAGCGAATTGTGGTCAACGGTGGTCACGGTTGGCAGCGGTTGGGTCAGCTCAGCCCCCACCACGCCGGTGTAGTGCTTGGCCAAGAAGGCGGAGACCAGAGCGAAGTGACCCCCTTTGACCTGGGCACAGATAGTGCGCAGCGGCTCATCTGCCGGCATGTTGCGCTGATGGCTGGCGTTGGCATGCTCAGTGATAAAAGGGGCAAGTTTCGGGATGCAAATAGCCCCTTGCGATCCCTGAGCCGTAACAGTCCAAAGTGGCTGGCCTATCCCGCGGACGCGGGGTTGCTGCCCCTCGCGTTCGCCATTCCGAGTGTTCACGATGAACGGCTCGGCGACATTGATGACGAACCGCGCCAGCCCCTTGGCAATCCGGCGCAGGGTATTTTCTGCCAACGGGCGTTTGCGCTCGAATATGGAGGGGCACGGGATCGACCAGTCGATCACATCAGCAGCAGTCGGCCACGGCAGCAGCTTCCCGGCTTTCACCTCAGCACTGGCCGGATCGCCATGGGTCGGCTTGGGCCACACGATGGGTGCGCCATCCCGGCGTGCGATCAGGAACAGGCGCTTGCGGATGGTGGGGGTGCCATAGTCACAGGCGCGCAGCTCACGCCACTCCACTTTGTAGCCTTGGCGGCGCAGGGCATTGATGAAGCTGTTGAAGGTGCGCCCCTTCTTGGCCGGGTCCGGACGAGCGTTGCCATCAGCATCGATCAGCAGCGGCCCCCAGGTCTGAAACTCTTCCACGTTTTCCAACATAATCACCCGAGGGCGAACAGTCGCGGCCCAGCGCAGGGTGACCCACGCCAGCCCCCGGATCTTCTTGCTGACCGGGGTCGAGCCCTTGGCCTTGGAGAAGTGCTTGCAGTCGGGAGACAGCCAGACCAGCCCAACCGGGCGGCCGGCAACCACATCGCGCGGCACGATATCCCACACCGATTCGCAGTAGTGCTCGGTGGTGGGGTGGTTGACGGTGTGCATGGAGATCGCGTCGGGGTCGTGGTTGATGGCGATCTCCGGGCTGCGGCCCAGCGCCATCTCGATCCCGGTAGACGCCCCGCCGCCACCGGCGAAGTTGTCCACGACGATCTCGTCGAACAGGTTGAAGGTGTGGCGGCAGATTGAGGCGACTTGTGACTTACGCATGGAGTACCTCCTGCTCGGTGTACTCGCAAGCGGGGCACTCATAGGTGTAACCGTCAGTGCCGGATCGCAGCTCACAGCCGCACAGCGGGCAGTGGTTGAGGTCATGCGGCAAAGAGTGCGGCAAGGGGTGGCCCCCATGGGCCATGGTTGAATTGGTCATTGCTGGGTCCTGTTGTATTGCTGCCCGGTGGTAAGGCGGGCAGGTACTGCCTATGCGCTGGGTTGTACCTCGGCACGCTCAAGGGTGCGGGCCTCGAGCTCGCGGGCCAGACGAACGGCCTGACGATCAGTGCCGGCGGCGTGAGCTGTCGAGATCAGCGGCTCGTCGAGGGCCAGGGCCAGTTCGTGCATGACGGCCTTCAAGACGATGTTCTCGCGATCACTGACATACTGGGATGCTGGGCGCGGCGGACGGAGTTGCATGGTCATGGGTTACCTCCCGAGGACGAAGTTGATGAGTTTTTGCAGGGGGCGCAGTGGGCGCTCCTCGTTGTAGGCGGCCTCGTCTTCCTGGCTGAACTGGAGCAGGCCGCGCTCGGGCAGACCGGAGCCCTCCAGGATCTCCTCGACGGTCACGGGCGGAAATCCCTGCTCGAGCAGGCTCCGATTGGCCCGTTTGACGGCCCTCGCCAATATGTTGGGCTCGTGCTGAGATATGGCCTTGAGCAGGATCAGCAGCGAGGTGCGGGCAAATGCGGTTTCGGTCATGTGCAGTTCTGCGCCCACTTCCTGCCACACCTGACGCTGGCCCGGGGTGCCGCGCACTCGCAGCGGGGAGCGGGTGCTCATATTTTCATGATCGGGGAGCGTTACTCTTCCCATGGGGTTGGTCCTCTGTGTTGGGTGGTAAAGCGGGCCGGTGGTCAGGCGGCCGACTCGTTATCGATGAGGGTCTTGCCGATTTCGGCCAGCTCCTCGTAGCAATTGAGATTGAAGGAGCAAACGGCCGCGCCGCTGATGAGGCATTGCTGAGCAATCATCGCCTCACGGATCCGCAGCAAGCGCTCAAGGAGCTCGGCATCCTGCGGGTTGGCGCTGCTCAAGAGACCCAGCTCGTTGGTGATGGTGTCGATTTCACTCCGAACAGCCTCGGCAACGGCATTGATCTCGTGAAGGAGGCGATCGGCGTGAGAAGTCATAGCGGTCATGTGTTGGTCCCCTGTTGGTTAGGCTGCGCTGTTGTCGTTGGTCAGCGCCTTCTCGGCCTGGTACTTGCCCCATTCACCCGCGATCCACTGCACACCCTTGGCGGTGAACTTGGTCGCAACGAAGGCATGCTGGTTGTGCTCGGCGGTGCCCGTCTTGACCTCAAAGCGGCCCGCATCGATATGCTGGGCGTAAGCGGTCAGCACGCCACCCAGCCGATACATGTACCCCCTGCTGAACAGGAAGGCGCGAAACGCGTTCTCATTGGCCTTGAGCAGCTTGACGACGGCGCGAAAGCTGAGGGCGCCACCGCTGTAGGCGTAGTTGTCGAAAAACTCGCTCTTATGGGCATTGGCCGCAATGGTCTGCTGGGCGGCAGCCAGCTCCTGGCTCTTACGGTCGATCACCGACTGCGCCACCATCAGCGCCTTGGCCATGATCAGCTCCGGCGCATCCTGCTCCTGACCGGCAAGATAGCCGCCGTGCTTGCGGATGCTGGGCAACACCTCGAAGGTGACCCAGCGTTTGAACAGCTTGGCCTCCGGCTTGGTGCTACTGAAAACAGCTTGATAGAGGCCGGATTCGTTTATAAGCGATTGATTTGCATAGTTTCCTCCAATTTGGAGTACCCTTTTATCCTTATCGGACTCATCAATCAGCTTGTTCATGTTGTTGGTTTGCGCATAGCCAAGAACGGCTGCAATGTCAGCAGCCACAAACCACGGCTCACCCTGCTGGTCGGTAATGATGCGAATGTTGTGCCCTTCAAAGGCCTTGCTAATCAGATTGGTCATGGTCTTGGGTCCTGTTGGTGGTTGGGCAGCTGGTTAGGCGGCCTGCTGAGTAGGATGGTCTTGGTCCTTGATCAGGGGGTAATCCTCCAGCCCCAGCCGCAGCTCGCCATTGCTGGCAATGACAAAACTGACCGCGTGCTGGGCCGGGACAATGCCCCTGTTCAGCTTCTTCCACTTGGTGAAATTGGATTGGCTTGTGCCGATGGCGTCGCACGCCCTGGCGGCATTGCCAAAGAACTTGGTGACATCTTCAATACGCATAGTTGGTCCTCGTCTGGGTGGCTCCCACACAATTTATTTCTAAACGGAAATTTTTGCAACTCAATCCGCTCCCATTGGAAATTTCCTCCTTGATAGACTGGCTTTACGAAATGCAATAGGTGAAACGATGAAAAACTTTGCGGAACGATTGCAGGCAAGGATGAAAGAATTACATGTGAGCGCCGCCGAACTGAGCCGCAAAACAGGTATATCTCCACCTGTGATCAGTCGATTACTCTCTGAACCGGGTCGAGAGGTCAGAGCCAGCAGCCTCATGTCTATTGCCAAGCAATTGAAGGTTGATCCCGTCTGGTTGTTTCTGGGGCGCTCGGCTGACAGCTTGATTCACGACATCGAAGCTGGCCCAGGCATGGTGCCGGTATGGACCATGGCTGGATTGCATGCTGACCCAGTTATAGACGCTTGGCCCCATGCAGATACAGGCCGCAAGCTGGCTACAGAGAGAGACGGCCACCTGATAGCCGTGGTAGCTGACAATGATCAACTGGCTGATGCAGGTATTACCCATGGAGCCTTATGCTTGGTTGATCTCAGTGATAACAAGCTAGAGCACAACAAGATCATGCTGGCCAAGGTGGACGAACAGTTCATGTTTCTGCGCGCGATCCAGGGCCTACCAGACTGGCGCTATGGCGTGGATGACCCTCGCGCAGGCTCTCTCACCGATAAACAAGTACTCCCCATAGGCAAAGTTATCGAGATCCGCCTCCCCACTTGAGCCGCCTTCTACTGCATATTGATAGCCCGCCACTCGGCGGGCTTTTTGTTGCTTTTAAAAATTAATAAAATTTCTTTTTGGAACGCCATTGACCTGTCGTTTCTATTTGGCAATAATCAACTCATTCCAAAACAGCAACAACCGATTCAAATCGGAAAGGGTTGGGATGGAATATCCCAAGACCGATAGCAGCCAAGGGGCAGCGTGGAAGGCGGCCAATCGTGGTGAAGGTCTTGGGTAATGCCACACGAACGGTGAGAGCCCGGGCCGGAGACGTAACCGGCAAACCTCCGGATCTGGCGGAGTAAAAAGCCAGCAAAGAATTGAGTACCACCCGGCAACAGGACCCAGCCCCAACCAGGGCAGCAGTGAAGCGCCTGACCAGCGCGTAAGAACGACAAAGCCCCGCACAGGGCGGGGCTTTGACGGACCAGGGAACCACCCCCAGTCATTGCGCCGGGGGACCAACCCCGGCAACAGGACCCTACCACGCCAAAGCGAGGAAGGAGTTAACGAGGACCAACTCGCCAACAGGAGTGAATGTACCATGACCAAGCGCATTTTTTCCAGGGCCGCAAAACGCGCCGACCAGATCGTTGCCGCCATCGCCGACCGCCTGAACGGCAACGCCGCTCGCCGCCGGGCCATCAAGCAGCGCCTGCACCTGGCCATGATGGCCACCGAGCAGCACCACATCGTCGCCGCCCGTGCAGCCCAGAAGCGCACCGCCGGCATCATTAAGCACAGCGCCCTCCTCCACTGGCGCGCCGAGTTCCACCGCAACGCCATCTGACCCGGGTCTGGCGCTTCCCTGATAGCGCCGTAGCCAAAGCCTCTTTCTCAAGCACCGCAAGGATGCTTTGGCTTCGCTCACGCCAAATTCGGCTGAGCCTGCTCTTTAACAACCTGGAACCGGCTCACAACCACGAATCCCGATGCCGGTAGGGATGCGCCGATACCCCGTTAAAACCGGAAAGCAGCGCGTGAACGTGAACGATTTTTCACCAAAACCCTGAGCCCTTGGCTCTCAAAAACGAGGACTACCCATGTTTGGAAAAATGTTTGGCAAGAAAGCGAACGCGGCCAAAGCCGAGATCAAGAAGTTTGAAAACCGTGACCTGATGGAAGCGATGGTTGGTGGCTGCGCCCTGGTGGCGTTTGCTGATGGCGAGTGCGAGCAGGAGGAGGTCAAGAAGATTGACGAGCTGCTGCGCACCAGCAAGGCACTCGAAGGCTTCGGGGCTGAAATCACCACCACCCTGAACCGCTTCTGCGAACGCCTCACCGCCAGCTACCGCGCCGGCCGCATCGAGATCCTGCGGGAAATCGAAGAGGTCAAGGGCGACCAGCGCGAGAAAGAAGATGTGCTGATCGCCATGCTCACCGTCGCCGAAGCGGATGGCGAGATCGAAGAGGGTGAGCGCAAAGAGCTGGACGTGGTAGCGCAGCGTCTGGGGATGCGCCTGGACGACTTCCTCTGATGGCGCAGAGTCGCTGGTTAGCAGCCGGGGCCTTCCTACTGCTGTCTGTGGGCGTGGACTTCAGTTCGCGCCTCCTGTCCATAGCTGCTGATGCGATGTTGGTTGGGGTGGCTGTCGCCATCGCCTGGCCGCTCATCAAACGCAAATCATAACACCCGGGGCCTGGCAACAGGCCCCATCCCAAGGCGGCTCCGGTGGAGCTGGCAACACCATAGCGTCGAAGCTGTGGCCGCCTTCGGATAAACCACCACAGGACCCAGACCATGAAGCCACTGACTGAGGCCCAGCTGATGGGCTTTCGCGGCGCGATGGTGCCACCCACCCGCCGCAAATACCACGTAGACGCCGCCCCATCCGCCGAACAGGCGAGGATGGCCAGCAACAAAGCCTCTACCCGCCGCGCCATCGAGAAGTATCACGAAGCGCTCGCCCTCCGTCGTGAAATGGAGATGTAGCCATGGCCAACGAAACCGCCCTGCTCGCCCTGCTGGAGAGCCAGGAAGCCGAGGCCAACGCCAAGGCCGAGTGGATCGCCGAGTGGAGCACGACAAACCGCCCTCTGCTGCTGGCCGGCCAGCTCGAAACTGACTTATCGACCCTGCTGGCCGAGGTGAACCACGACCAGGGCCTGCAGCTCAACCAGGCGATGTTCCTGCTGATGACCGAGGGCGAGCCCGCCCCGCTGATGCAGCTCACCAAGCAGTTGATGGACGCCGCCCTGACCGCCCTGGCCAAGGAAGCATGGGGTTATCACCTCGCCACCCTGCACGACGCCATGAGCGAGGAACAGTGGGATCAATACCAGGACAGGAGAAATGCAGCATGAGTAAGCACACACCGGAGCCGTGGGAAGTGATTGATCGTCTAACAATTCAGGGGCCGAGGGTGGCGGGAGATCCACTCAAGTGCGGGTTGCTCGTGGCATCACTTCCTCACTGGTGCGAGCCTGGGGACTCTCGCCGCATCGTGGCCTGCGTGAATGCGTGCCGTGGCCTGCCGACCGATGAGTTGGAGCAGAAAGGGCTTGTGGCTGCCGTCGGCACCCAGTTGCTGGAGCTTGAGCAACAGCGCGACGGTCTGTTGGTGGCTCTGGAAGAGCTGGCCAGTGATGTAGAGGCGCTGATGAAAGAAAGCGGCGGCGTTTATGGCCTACACCAAAATGGCGAGCCGGCGCCATGGGCTGAGCTTGTTGCGGGTGGCAAGCATGAAGAGTGGCTACTCAGCCTGAGCGATGCAGTAGAGCTTATTGCCAAGCTCAAGGGTGGTGCGGCATGAACGCCATCGCCGGCACCTCCGCCGCACACCCGCTTGGCCGGGTGTTCGGACTCTCCAACGAGGAGTACCACGCTGGCCCCGGGGTCAGCAAAAGCCAGCTCGACCAGATCGCCGAGAGCCCGGCCACTTACATCTGGGCCAAGAACGCCCCGCTCGATGAAGAGAAGCTCAAGTCCTTTGACATGGGCAGCGCCATCCACTGCCTGCTGCTGGAGCCCGACGAGTTCAAAGACCGCTTCATCATCGCCCCACCGTTCAACCGCCGCACCAACGCCGGCAAGGCAGAAGAGGCCGAGTTCTTGGCTGGCTGCGCCGAGCTGGGCAAGACGGTGATGGATGCCGAAGAGGGCCGCAAGCTCCACCTGATGCGCGACAGCGTGATGGCCCACCCGGACGCCCGCTGGCTGCTGGAGCAGGAGGGACACAGCGAGGCCTCCTTCTACTGGGTTGACCCCCAGACTCAGGAGTTGTGCCGGGTACGGCCAGACCGCCACCTGAGCAATCACCCCGTCATCATTGATGTGAAGTCGGTGGACGACATGAGTCGCTTAGAGCGCCACGTCGAGGAGTTCCGCTACCACGTGCAGGACGCCATGTACTCCGAAGGCTTCCACCGGGTGATGGGCGAGCAGCCGGAATTCGTGTTTCTGGCTGTCAGCACCAGCGTGAACTGTGGCCGCTACCCGGTGCGGGTGCGGCCCCTCCCCGACGACTGGAAGGATGCGGGCAAGGACCTGTTCCGCCGCGACCTCCAGCGCTTCCACGACTGCCGGGTCAACAACGACTGGCACGACTTCAAACCCCTCCAGCGCCCAGCCTGGGCGACAAGGAAAGCAGCATGAGCAACATCACCAGCATCAAACAGCAGGCGGTCGAGAACTTCACCGCCCAGTTCCCCATCCTCGTCCAGCGTGGCATCGACGAACCGACCTGGAACGCCCTGTGTAACACCATCTACCCGGGTGCCAACCCCGATTCGGTGGTCATGGCCATCGACTACTGCAAGGCTCGCGGCCTGGACATTCTGCTCAAGCCGGTTCACCTCGTCCCCATGCAGGTGACTGATGCCCGCAGCAAGGAGAAGGTCTGGCGAGATGTGCCTATGCCCGGGATCGGCATGTACCGGATCCAGGCCGATCGCTCCGGCAACTACGCGGGGGCCGACGAACCCGTGTTCGGACCGGATGTGACCGAGGAGTTCCAGGACCCCTACAACCAGAGTGCCAAGATCAAGGTCACCTACCCACAGTGGTGCAAGTACACCGTCTACAAGATGGTCAACGGCCAGCGGGTTGCCTTCCACGCCCTGGAACGCTGGAAGGAGAACTACGCCACCCAGAGCAGTAAAACAGAGTGCCCCAACGCGATGTGGCGCAAGCGGCCTTATGCCCAGCTCGCCAAGTGCACCGAGGCGCAGGCGCTGCGCAAGGCCTGGCCGGAGATCGGCAGCGAGCCCACCGCCGAGGAGATGGAAGGCAAGGAGATCATCATCAACGAGATCCCCGGTAGCCAGCCGCAGCAGGCTGCCCCAGCGAAAAGTCGCGCCCTGGATGCCATCCGCGGCCAGAGCACCGAACCGGTCACCCTAGAGCACGAGCAGGTGGCGGAACATGACCAGCCCGCCCAGGTTGACCACGCCAACGCCTACGCCGACCACTGCGCCGCCATCGAGGGGGCCTGTGATACCACCGAGTGGCAACAGGCCTACACCACCGCCTGGATCTGGGCCAACGAAACCGGCGACCAGAACATCATCGCCGGCATCAAGCAGATCGCCGGCGAGCGCAAGAAGCAGCTCAGTGCCGGACGCAGCGCCCAGCAATAACCAACAAGGCCCGCTCACTGCGGGCCCTTTCAATCCTAAGGACCCGCCATGACCGAACAAGCCACTGTCGAAAAAACCAAAGCAGACAACCCCCAGGCCCAGCTGGTTGTCATCGAGCCCACCACCGCCGTCGCCCTGTTCACCGAGGGCCAGGGTGTAGCTGAATTGCTGGCCGACATCCGCCAGAAGGCAACCAGCCTGGTGCCCGACATCACCACCGCCAAGGGGCGCAAGGAAATCGCCAGCATCGCCTACGCCGTAGCCAAGACCAAGACCTACCTGGACGGGCTCGGCAAGGAGCAAACGGACAAGTTCAAGGAGATCCCCAAGCGCATCGACGCCAACCGCAAACAGATCCGCGACACCCTGGACGCCCTGAAAGACGAGGTGCGCGCCCCGCTCACCCAGTACGAAGCGGCAGAGGAAGCCCGGGTGGCAGCACTGCAATCCCGGCTGGCCCGCCTCAATGAACTGGGATCCTCTGCCAGCATCGAGATCGCCGCCGCCGACCTGCAGGCCATGCTGACGGAAGTCGAGCAGACCGCGCTGGACGACACCTGGCAAGAGCTGCTGCCCCAGGCGACCGTTGCCAGGGAGCTCGCAGCCAAGCGCATAGGCGAAGTACTGGCTGCCCGCCAGAAGTACGAAGCAGAGCAGGCCGAGCTGGAGCAACTGCGCCAAAAGCAGGCAGAACAGGATCGCATCGACCGCGAGCGCCTGATAGCCGAGCAGGCGGCGGAGCAAGCCCGCCTTCAGGAAGAGAATCGCCAGCGCCTGGAGCGTGAAGCCGCCCAGCACCGCGAGCAGGAGGCCCAGCGCCAAGCCCAGGCCGCCCGCGAGCGTGAGGAGCAGGCACGGCGAGATGCCGAAGCCTCCGAACTGGCCCGTCAGAAGGCCGAAGCCAACGCCGCGCGCCAGGCAGAGGAGGCAGCCGCCCGTGCCGCAGAGCAGGAACGTCAGCGCATCGAGCAGGAGCAGGCCCGCAAGCAGCAGGAAGACGAACGTCGCGCCGCCGACATGGAGCACCGCCGCACCATCAACAACGCCATCCTGATGGATCTGATGGGCCTGGGGATCGAAGAAGGCAAAGCAATCAACCTCATCAAGCACATCGCCGGCAACAAGATCGACCACCTGACCATCAACTACTAAGGTTCGTCACACCACCTAGCAGGGTAATTGGTAACGCTAGAACCCACTCTATAATGGGTGCCATAATGCTCCGGCACAATATTAAAGGGAGGTAAAATGAAGAGAGTAAGGTTCAGTATCTGGACTGCAATGCTTGGATTATCACTAAGCGCTGCAGTCTCGGCAACACCGTCTCAAGCCGAGGTAGATGATCTCATTAAGTTGGCTGAGCAAGGAGACTCTGGGGCGCAATACAACCTCGGTGTTCTGTATGTCAATGGTGATGGGGTGGGACAAGACCTTGAACATGCCATTTCCTTGTTCCGCAAGTCCGCAGAACAAGGTGACGCTAGGGGTCAAAACAGCATTGGCGTGATGTATGCCACTGGTAGATTAGGTTCTGCAGATGATGAAAAAGCTGCAACTTGGTACCTCAAGGCCGCCAAGCAAGGGCTTGCAAAAGCGCAGAACAATCTTGCTATTTTATATGCCAGCGGCAGAGGCGTTCCACAAGATTACAAACAAGCTGTCGCCTGGTATTACGAAGCGGCGAAACAAGGATACTCTGATGCGCAGTTCAACCTTGGCAATATGATTTACAACGGTAATGGCATCCCTAAAGATGACATCCAAGCATATGCTTGGTTCTACTTGGCGAAATCTAATGGCGCAAATGAAGCTGCTGATGCCCTGAATGACATTTCAAGGGACCTCACCATTGGTCAGTTAACTGAAGCCAAAGAACTTGCAGCTCAATTCATAGCGGAATATCCAGCTAAAGAGAATTGACCACAAACTCTACCAGCCCAACCCCAGCCTTCGTGCTGGGGTTTTGTTTTTCACCACCGGAAGGACCCCACCATGACCACGCTGAACACCAGTGAGGCTGCCACTCAGCAGTCTGCACAACTCCAGGAGGAGTCATGAGCGACTACCGCGGCTCCACTACCCCCACCGGCACACGGGACATGACCCAGACCCCGCTCTGGCTGTTCCGAGCGCTGGATCTGGAATTCAACTTCGCCCTTGATGCCGCCGCACTGCCGGAAACGGCGCTCTGCGAGAAGTACCTGACACCGGATATCGACGCCCTAAGCGTGGACTGGGGCGACTTTATCAGCCCGTCAGTGCGCTCGCCTTGGGCATGGCTCAACCCGCCCTACTCCGATATCGGGCCGTGGGTTGAGAAGGCCATCGAGCAGCAGGGGCGCGGCATTGGCACCGTCATGCTGGTACCCCAGGACACCAGCACGGAATGGTACCCCGGTGATCGCGCCAGCGAGGTCCGCCACATCACCGGCTACCACGATGCCAGTGGCAAGTGGCGCAACGGCCGGGTGAGCTTCATCAACAAGGCCACCGGCGAAGAAATGAAAGGAAACCCCAAGGGCTCCATGCTCCTCATCTTCGCCCCCAACTGGCGCGGCGAATGCCGAATCCGAGATGTCAGTAAGCTCACGCTGCTGCTTGCCGGAGCAGAGCCCATCAGCGCTGCCGCCTGATACCCCCAATCCATCCACCGCCAGCCACACAGAAACGGTGGATAAGTCGAGGACCCCCATGAAAGCCACGGAAAACCCCTACTGCGGCGCAGTAGTCATCGGGTTGGGCGTCGTCATGCCCGATCCCAAGCAGCCCGGCAAGTTCGTCCTGCCCGGCGGCATCACCTGCGACCGGCAAACCGCCGAGGCCGCAGCCAAGAAGATCCACGACCTGCAGGCCAAGAAAGCCCGCAACTAACCGACCAACAACAGGACCCAGACCATGTGGTTTAAAAACCTTCAAGTTTACCGCTTCACCCGCCCGTTCGAGTTGACCGCCGAACAGCTGGAAACCCAACTGGAGGCGTGCGCCTTCACCCCCTGCGGCAGCCAGGATATTTCCCGCTTCGGCTGGACCCGCCCACTCGGCAAGTTCGGCCACACCCTGACCCATTCCGCCGACGGCCAGATCCTCATCTGCGCCCGCAAGGAAGACAAAATCCTGCCGCCCTCCGTCGTCAAGGAAGCGCTGGCCGAGCTAATTGAAGCCATAGAGACGGAGCAGGGTCGCGCCCTCAAGAAGAAAGAGAAGGAAGCACTCAAAGAGGAGCTGCTGCACTCCCTGCTGCCCCGGGCATTCAGCCGCACCGCCAACACCTTCGCCTGGATCAACCCGGCTGATGGCCTGCTGATGGTCGATGCCTCCTCCGTCAAGAAGGCGGACGATGTGCTGGCTCTGCTTCGCAAGTCCATTGGCAGCCTGCCGGTGGTGCCGGTGGCGCTCAAGAACCCACCCGAGATCACCATGACCGAGTGGCTTCAGAAGGGCAGCCTGCCCGCCGCATTCACGCTGGAGGATGAATCCGAACTGCGCAGCGCCATGGAGCACGGCGGGATCGCCCGCTTCAAGCAGCAGGACCTGATGACCGACGAGGTGAAAAACCACCTCGCCAACGACAAGCTGGTCACCAAGTTGGCCCTGAACTGGGGTGAGCGCCTCAGCTTTGTGCTGGGCGACGACCTCTCCATCAAGCGCCTCAAATTCAGCGAGGACATACGCGAGCAGAACGACGACATCACCAGCGAAGACCCGGCCGCCCGCCTGGACGCCGACTTCGCCCTGGTGACCGGCGAGCTCTCCCAGTTCATCCCGGCCCTGTTCAATGCCCTGGGTGGTGAGGAGGCGTGTGACGGCCGGTCGGTCAGCAAATCTCTGCCTGAGACAGAGCGGCAAGGTGAAGAAGACGCCCTATACCAACCAGCTGTTGAGTTCGTGACTGAATCAGGCAGGGCTTCTGTCAGTGCAATCCAGCGTCATTTCAGGATTGGATACAACCGCGCAGCGTGGCTTACCGAAGCCATGGAATCCGGTGGCGTCATCAGCAAGCCGGACTCACAAGGTCTCAGGAAGGTCATTGCCAAGGGGGCCGCATGAGCAAGGTGAAAACCATGGGCGCATCACCGCTCACCGGCACTATCTATCAGGGCACTCACGATACAGAAAAATGCTGCTGGGTTGGGCAGAAAAAGGATGTGACAGAGCTAGCGTGCCGCTCTGTTGCTGAGCACCTGAAGATCACCAAACGCAAGGTTGCGTTCGGCTTAGCCGATGGCGGGTTTATCGTGCTGCAAGCATCGGTTGTCGATGAGCTTCCGGCAGAGTTCAACGAGATTGGAGATGCGTCATGACTGCACACACCAAAGGCCTGCTGGCCCTTTTTCGTAACGGCCAATCGGTCGGCGCTGCCGATGGCACCGGGGTCTGCGAAGTCTGGCCGCGGGATGAGAACGGCTTTCCAGACGGCGAAGGCAAGGCCAACGCCCGCCGCATTATCGCCTGCTGGAACCTGCTGGACGGCTACGACACGGATGAGCTGGAGGGCGTGAGCCTGGCCGAGTTTGTGGCCAAGCAGGCTTACCTCAACGAGATGACCACCAATGACGGGCTAAACATCTCCATGTCAGGCATGGCGCTGCAGATGGTGGCGGCGTCGTTTGCTGGTCAGTTCAAGGCCAATGGCGCCACCAACTACCTGGAGCTGAGCGGCAACCACCCTGAAACCGGCCCCTTTACCATCACCATGCAGCGTACCCATGGTCTCACCCCGGCGCAGAAGCTTGCCGCCATGACCAAGCAGCGGGATGTGCTGCTTGAGGCGCTGAATGGCGTACAGGGCGTGATGAACAACAGCCAGGGCGTGGCCGGTTGGCACCAGAACGGCGCCATTGCTACCTGGGACGAGCTGCTGCCGGAGGTGGCCGCCGCCCTCGAATTTGCGGAAGGAGAGAAATCGTGAAGCGATTCAACTGCACGCTATCCGACAAGAGAGGCGAGTTTGGGGAATGCATGGAGGCCCACAACACTGGGCGCTATGTGCTGTTTTCTGATGTGGAGAAACTGCAGCGACGCATGCAGGAGATGCTGGATAAGAGTAACAGAACCGGCGTGGCAATAGAGCGCGCCATCTCCACCGGATCTGTGCTGGCAGATCACCCGCTCAAGTCGCGGCTGGAGCTGTTGGCGAATCACCACCGGTTCCTGCACCTACTGGCAGACCTACTGCGCGAATCCAAGGAGAGCATCTACTTTCAACTCGAAAGTCCAGACAGCAACCTCAGTGGTGAGGAGGCTTGCAGGCTGATTGATCTGCAGGAGCGCATAGACTCCGCGCTGGCTGGGAAGGTGCCAGCACTTGTGAAAGGCCGCACCATCACCGAAGGCCAGGAGTTCGAGCTCACCACTGTGCTGCAGTCCATCGCCAACGGGTTCAGTGACGACCCGGCGCATGACGCGGCCTCGATGCTCAAGCGGATCGCTGGCGAAGTGCCGTGGACGGGTGACTCCTTCCAGCTTCCACCACGCCAAGGAGGTGAGCCGTGCGCTTCAGAGCCCCCATCATCCAGCCCGGCCTGACCCGCACCGAAGCCGAAGAGACCCGCGCCAGATACATCCGCATCAACCCCGGCGCCCGGGTCACCATCGACAGCCAACCCGATAACCCCCAGCTCAAGACCCTGATAGCCCACCTCCCCGTCCTGCCGTTCAGGCAAGTCATGGATCCCGGCTTTATCGGGTACCGCGGCTGGATGGCATAACCAGAGCCCCGGCAAGACCGGGGCTTTTCATTGAGGACCAACCATGAGTATCGAAATGCAAGTGCAGGACCTGGCAGGCCGTTTGAATGGAGCAAGTTACCCGCTTCGCATCAACAAAGAATTGGAGGCTCAGGCTAAGGTCGCCGGGCTGGTCATCGTCTACGGAGCCAGCGACGACCTGATGGAGTTCGCCGGCGCGATCAACGATGAGATCGGCGTCTGGGATGGCGGCACTGCTCTAGTGGATGCCGAAGGCCTGCTGCCGGAAGACGCAGACAACCTGGACACTGACGAAGAGCGTGCCCGCTACTACTACCGCAAGGGCAGGGCCAAGACTATCGAGGCGCTATGGGCGAAGGAAGGAGACTACAGCTGGACCTACCGCACCGAGATCCCGCACGAGACCTTCGAAGTGGTCGAAGGTAGCGGCCCATACTGCCGTGGCATCGTGTTCTCCCTTGCCGATCTGGTGAGCTGACCATGGCGAAAATCTACATAGCCGGGCCTATGTCAGGCCTGCCCAACTTCAACCGCGACGCCTTCAATGCCGAGGCGCATCGCCTGCTTGGCCTGGGCCATGTGGCCCTCAACCCGGCGATCCTGCCGGATGGGCTGGAGCAGCACCAATACATGGCCATCTGCATCGAGATGGTCAAGATGGCAGATCAGCTGGTCATGCTGCCTGGCTGGGAGCGCAGCGCCGGCGCCAGAGCAGAGCACGCCCTGGCCATCAAGATCGGCAAGACCATCATCCTACCCGTGCCGCACTTGGCTGACGAGGTGGCGGCATGACCAGACAGCGGGCCGCCGGGCTCACCATCCTGGCGCTCAACACCCTGGCCGCACTGATGGTGCTGACCCTGCTGTAATCGCGGCCCTTCCTTCAACTCAATCGGCGCCCCATCCTCTGGAACAGGAGGGCCACGCCATGCAACAACTTCAACTGACCATCGACCAGGACAGCCAGCTACTCAACGATCTGGTCAGCACCGTGCGATCCCCCACCCTTTCCCGTTCGGCCAAGCTCGCCGAGATAGGCCGCATCCTGGCGCACTTCGATCTGCCTATCGAAGCGCCCCGGGTTGCTGGCCAGCTCTGGAGCGCCACCGAGCTGGGCAAGGAGCTGGGGGTAAGTGCCCAGGCCATTGGCCGGCTGGCCAACCAGCACCAACTCAAACGCCCGGCGTTCGGGGAGTACCGCCTTGACCAGGCGGTCAGCAGCAGGAAGCAGGTGGAATGCTTCCTCTACAACCGAGCGGGCCGGGATGAAATAACCAGACTAATGAGGACCAACAGATGCAGCAATTCGTCTACCCATGTGCCAGGTGGGTGAGGCCGAAACTATTCGCCGAACTGACAGGCATGACAGAAAAAGCCGCCGAAGGACGGCGCTTGAAAGGAGAATGGCCGGAAGGGCGGGTATGGTGCCGAGCCCCGGACAACCAGATTCGTTACAACGTTGCGGAGTATGACAAGTGGGTCGAGTCAAGCATGATGATCTAGTGGCTGGAGTCACTGGATTGGAGGTTCATGGCAAAAAGCTGCGCATCACCTTCACCTATAAACGGGCTCGCTGCCGGGAGGTCCTCGACCTCCCCATCACCAAGGCGAACGTGAAGTTTGCCACCAACAAGCTGGCAACCATCAAGCATGAGATTGCGATCGGCACCTTCAGCTACGCACATCATTTCCCCGACAGCCCAGCACTGACTCGATTTGGAGGAAGCCGGCAAAACGTCACCATCTGGGAGGCCTATCAGGATTTCTGGCGGCTTCACAAACCCATGCTGAAGCCTACCTCTCGTCATGGCTATCCGTTCGCCATCGAGGCGTGCATCAATGTCCTGGGTAAGGACCGACAGGTATCAACGCTGATGCCCAAGGACATTGAGCTGATCCGCAATGAGCTGCACATCTCACTCAAACCCAACTCCATCGTCACCTACCTTGGGCGATTCAGGCAGTTGCTTCGCTGGTGCGAGAAGAACAACCTTCTTGCGGATGCAGCAAGACTCACGGGAGGAGTGAGGCCCGTCACCACCAGAAAAACCTCACCGGCAGACCCTTTCGAATTTGATGAATACACCCGGCTGCTGGAAGCCTGCTCCCACGAGCAGCAGCGAAACATGATCACCCTTGCCATCTATACTGGCCTTAGAACAGGCGAGCTGAGGGCTCTTGCCTGGGAGGACATCGACCTCGAAAAAGGGGTAATGGTCATCAGCAGGAACATCAGTAACGAATCGGACTATTTCAAACTGCCCAAGACCAACGAGCCCCGGGAGGTTGATCTGCAGCCGCCCGTGATCGCAGCTCTCAGATCACAGATGGCATTGTCGTTCATGCGTGCTGTGGTGTCGGTAGATGTGGACATGAATGGTCGTATCGAGCGCCAGAGCATCAGGCCGGTATTCACGCCTAAGGTGACGGGCCCCCATGTTCCACACGCCAAGGAGTTCTTCACCGCCGCCGGGGTGTCTCATGCCTGGAGCAACATCATGAGGAGAGCCGGGGTAAGATACCGGCGCTTCTATCAACTTAGGCATACGTTTGCTAGTTGGAACCTGACGTCACATGGAAATCTCGCGTATATTGCAGCGCAAATGGGTCACGCTGACCTTGAAATGTTACAATCCGTCTACGGAAAGTGGATCGCCTCGGCGAGCAAATCTGAGGCGGTGAGGATCTGGGAGCAGATGCAATCAAAAGGCCTTTTTGCCCCAATGACGCCCCAAGAAAAAAAGATCCACGAGTAAGTGATTGATTTATTTGATTAAAAGTCAACACCCACAATTCCCGGCAAAGGAATGACTGATTTCTATCAGGATCCATTGCCAAGCCGCTTGGCATAA
>RCUJ01000307.1_pt1 | contig 28689 bp, 19 predicted proteins | sample 2166321 | NCBI WGS metagenome assembly RCUJ01 (sample SAMN09932808, study PRJNA488358) | compost metagenome | feature: garden; material: soil; isolation source: compost soil in an enriched community after 118 h of incubation | place: Germany: Experimental Botanical Garden Goettingen | collected... | reverse complement strand
CTGCTTCTGGCCGCCGGACAATTGCGCCGGGTAGACATCCAGCTTGTCGCCCAGCCCCACCATGTCCAGGTATTCCACGGCGCGTTCGCGCGCCTGGTCCTTGGACATGCCCAGCACGTGTATAGGCGCTTCCATGGCATTGCCCAGCGCGGTCATGTGCGGGAACAGGTTGAAATGCTGGAACACCATGCCGATCTTGCCGCGCACGCGGCGCAGATACTCGGAATTGACGCCCACGGGCCGGCCCTGTTCGTCCGTCCACATCGTCTGGCCATCGATTTCGATATCGCCACTGGTGGGCTGGTCCAGCGTCATCAGCACGCGCAGCAAGGTGGACTTGCCCGAACCGGACGGCCCGATCACGGCCACTGTCTGGCCCGCCGGGATTTCCAGATTGATGCCGCGCAGCACCTCCAGCTCTCCGTAACGCTTGTGCAGATTCTTGATGGTCAAGCTGGCGCTCATCGCTTTCCTCCATATCGTTGCAGGCGGGCCTCCAGGCCGCGCACACCCCACGCCGCCACCAGGCTCAAGGCCAGGAACAGCACGCCCACGAGCGTCAGGGGTTCGGTGTACCGGAACGTCGCGGATCCGATCATCTTGCTTTGCTGCAGCAGTTCAACCACCGTGATGGCCGACAGCAGCGGCGTGTCCTTGAACATCGCAACCAGATAGTTGCCCAGCGCGGGCACCACCGGCGGAATCGCCTGCGGCAACACCACACCCACCGCCGTGCGCCAGCGCGACATGTTCAACGCCGTGGCCGCTTCCCACTGCCCGCGCGGCACCGCTTCAATGCCAGCGCGATAGACCTCGGCGCAATAGGTGGCGTAATGCACGCCCAGCGCGACGATGCCGGTCGCCAACGGCGACATCTGCACGCCGGTCAGCGGCAGCACGTAGAACAGGAAGTACATCTGCACCAGAAGCGGCGTGCTGCGGATGAACTCGATCACGAACGCCGTGGGCAGCGACACAATGTGCAAACTCGAGCGCCGCAGCATGGCCAGGACCAGGCCCAGCGTAATCGCCACCAGCATGCCCAACAACGTCGCCTGAATCGTGATGACCAGCGCCGAACCCAGCGTCGGCAGGATCTCCAGCGCGAAAGACCAATCAAATATCGGTGTCATCGGACGCGGACCCTCCGCTCGAGCATGCGCACGCCGGCCGTGATCACCAAGGCCACCGCGAAATACATCAACAGCATCAAGGTGAAGATCTCGGTGGTACGCAGGGTTTCGCTGCGCAGCAGTTGGCCACGGAAGGTCAGGTCGGTGATGGTGATCAGCGACACCAGCGCCGTGTTCTTCATGAGTTCGATCAGCAGATTGCCGGCGGGCGGCAACATGGCCGGTATCGCCTGAGGCACCACGATGCGCCGCATGATCTGCGCGCGCGTCAGATTCAGGGCAATGCCCGCTTCGCGCTGGCCGGGCGGCACGGCCCGGATGGCGCCACGCACCACCTCGGCGCCATAGGCCCCGGCATTCAAGGCCAGCACCACGATGCCCACCAGCATGGCCGGCAACTGAACGCCGAACAGCGGCAGCACGAAGTAGAACCAAAACAGTTGCACCAGGGCCGACGTGCCCCGGAAGACCTCGACGTACACCGATGACAGCCAACGCACTGGCCGCAACGTTGACAGACGGCCGATGCCCGAGGCCAGCGCCAGCGGCACCGCCAGCACGACGGCCCCCGCCATGATCTGGAGCGTGACCCCCAGACCCTCAAGCAGGGGCGGCACCAGCGCCGCGATATGTTCCGAGATAAGTTGCATCGGCGCTCCTTACTGGCCGGCGCAAAGCTTGGCGGCCGTCACGCCTTGTGGCAGTTCGTCTTCGGTAAAGCCAAAAGGCGCCACCAGTTTCTTGTGTTCGTCCGTGCCGATGAATTTTTTCAGTTCGGCGTTGAAAGCCGTGGCGAAGTCCTTGTCGTCGGTGCGGAACGCATAGGCGCCGTAGCCGCGTACGCCCTTGCCGTCGATCACCGGGTCCGTGAACGGGTCCGCCTTTTCAAGGTCGCTGCCCTCCTGCGTCTTGCCCATCAGGTCGTTGACCGTCAAGCCCGTGGCGGCGTAGGCATCTGCACGGCCCGCCTGCACGCCCGACAAGGCGCTGACAGCGTCCGGAAACACCACGACCTGGCCCGACGGAATCTTCACTTTTTCGGCGTATTCGCCCTCGATGGCGCCCACCACCACGCCCAGCTTGGCATCCGGATTTTTCACCACGTCTTCATAGCTGTGCAGGTTCTTGGGGTTGCCCTCTTTCACCAGGAAGGCCTCGCCCACGCCATAGGTTGGGTCCGAAAACGCCACCTGCTGGCAGCGCTCGGGCGTCACATACATGCCGGCGGCGATGATGTCGAAGCGCTTGGCGGCCAGGCCGGGAATCAAGGAACCGAATTCGGTCAGCACCCCTTCCACCTCGTTGATGCCCATGCGCTTGAGCACCACGCGCGCAATTTCCACGGATTCCCCCGTGACCTTGGCTTCTTTGCTGTCCATGTACGCAAACGGCGCCTCGTTGGCGTAGCCGATGCGGATTTTGCCTGCCGCCTTGGCGGCTTCCAGCGTGTTGGTGGCGCTGGCGGGCGCCCCGCCAGCCGCAGTGGGCTTGTCGCCACCCGAGTCGGAACACGCGGCCAACACGCCCAGGCCCAAGGCCAGCAGCAAGCGTTTGGATTGAAGCAAGGTCATCGATTTTTTCTCCCGAATTTATTTCTAGGTGCATGGCTTCACTAAAAATAATACGCTATTAAATGATTTCGACACGAATCATATAGGCGTAAAAAAGCAGGCCTAAGCCTGCTTTTGGGGGCTGATGCCCTATGGAGCGTCAGTAGAAGTTACGAAACGCAGGAAAACATGACTGCGCTATTGTGCGTACGAAAAGCGGCCGTTTTTGACGATACCCATCACCCGGGCGCGCTCGTCAAACCCTTGATGATTGTCCTTGGAAATATTCAGCACCCCGTTGGGCACGACCAGATCGCGCGTGTTTTCCAGCGCATCGCGCAACGCGGCGCGGAACTCCGGCGTACCGGGCTTGGCGCCCGTTTTCAGCGCACGGCCCACCGCCGAATCCAGCAGCATCCAGGCGCCGTAGGCATCACCCGCGAACTGCGTCAGCGTGTTGGCGCCGTATTGGCCTTCGTACTTGTCGGCAAACTCTACGGCCACTTTCTTCACCGGATTGCTGTCGGGCAGCTCGCGCGCCACCACGCCCGGGCCGGTCGGGAACAGGGTGCCTTCCACATCCCGGCCGCCGACCTGCAGGAATTCAAGCGTGCCGATGCCGTGGGTTTGATAGACGGCGCCGGTGTAGCCGCGTTCCAGCAAGGTCTTTTGCGGCAAGGCCGAGGGCGTGCCCGCGCCCGCAATCAGCACGGCGTCCGGCTTGGCCGAGATCACCTTCAGCACCTGCCCCACCACCGACGCATCGGTACGCTGGAAGCGTTCCTGCGCGACGATCTTCAGGTCGTTGCCGGCAGCGGCGGTGAACTCTTTCCACCAGCTATCGCCATAGGAATCCGCGAACCCGATGAAGGCCACGTTCTTCAGGCCCTTCTTCTTCATGTCCTCGACCAGCACGGTGGCCATCAGCGAATCGTTCTGCGGCATCTTGAACGCCCAGGCCCGCTTGGGATCGGACAGGGGTTCCACGATGACGCTGGAGGCCGCCAGCGCAATCATGGGCGTCTTGGTTTCGGCCAGCACGTCCAGCGCGGCCAGGGCGGCCGCCGTGGTGTTGGGGCCGACAATGGCGTCGACCTTGTCTTCGGACGTCAGCTTGCGCAGGTTCTTCACCGCGCGGCTGACGTCGGTGCCATCGTCCAGCACCACGTAGCGCGCCGGCTCGCCGCCCAGCGTGTCGGGCCACAGGCGGATCGCGTTGTTGGTCTGGATGCCAATGGCGGCGGCTGGGCCGGTGGTGGACACATCCACGCCGATCACGATTTCGGCTTGGGACGTCAAGGTGGGCAGCACCAGCGCGACGGCGCAGGCATAGCGAAGAAAATTGCGAGGCATGACAGCAGCTCTTGGGGTGGTTTGAAGAGATGCCGCTATTTTGCCTGATGGACCGCGTCGTACCTTGGATGATCGGCCCAAGATACCCGATGCCGTTACATCGGCTTGCCGTTGCGCACCGGTGGATTCCGCGCCCGCCCCCCGGCCTCGTCTTATCATCGTTCATGCCTTGCACGGCAAGGCACGCCGCCCGCTGGCGGTCGTCTTTTTGCACCGGGCGCGCCCGCGACGCACGCGCCCATCCCTTAAAGGAGTCACTATGAAGAAAACCGCATCCGCCGCCTGGTCGGGCGATCTGAAGACTGGCAAGGGCACGATCTCCACCCAAAGCGGCGCACTCAAGGCCCAGCCCTATGGGTTCAACACCCGCTTTGGCGATACGCCGGGCACGAACCCCGAAGAATTGCTGGGCGCCGCGCACGCCGGCTGCTTCACGATGGCGCTATCGAACATCCTGTCCGAATCCGGCATGGTCGCCACCAGCCTGGACACCAAGGCCGAAGTCACGCTCGACAAAGTGGACGATGGTTTTTCGATTACCGCCGTGCACTTGAGCGTGGAAGCCGTCATTCCGGGCGCCACTGCCCAGGCCTTCGAAGAGGCCGCGCGCAAGGCTGAAACCGGCTGCCCGGTTTCGAAGGTGCTCAACGCCAAGATCACGATGGAAGCAAAGCTCAAGTCCTAAGCGCGCGATAACGGCTGATGGGGCTGGCCTTGGCCAGCGCCATTAGCCCGCCCGATTGGACACTGAGCCGGCCCGCCCGATTGGGATACCCGATCGGCCCATCCGATTGGCCTGCCCTATCCCAAGCTTTTCCAAAATCAATTTGACGGCCGATAGGCGCCTCTAGAAAATGAGAACTATTCTCAGGAGCGCCGCATGACCGGTTTCATCTACGCGATCTCAGGCGGCAAAGCCGCCCTGGCCCAAGACGCACAAGTGTCGGCGAACCTGCGCCGCATGGTGGGCTCGGGCATTCTGGTGGCCGTGGGCTACATCGACCCGGGTAACTGGGCGACAGACATCGCGGGCGGCAGCGGCTTCGGCTACGGCCTGCTGATGGTCGTCATCACCTCGGCCTTCTTGGCGCTGGGCTTCCAGATACTGGTGTCGCGCCTGGCGCTGGCCACCGGGCAGGACCTGGCCACGCTGACCGCTCGCCATCTGCCCGCGCGTTGGTCCAAGGCCGCCTGGCTGGCGGGAGAAGCCGCCATTCTGGCCACGGCCTTGGCTGAACTGATCGGCGGGGCCATTGCGTTGCGGCTGTTGTTCGACCTGCCCCTGATCGCGGGTGTGGCCGTGACCGGGGTGGGCACGTTTGCTGTGCTGGCCTTGACGCGCGGCAACGCCGACCGCCATGAACGGGTCATCGCAGTGCTGCTGGGCGTGGTGGCCGCGTCGTTCGTATTCCTGCTGTTCAAGGCGAATCCCGCCTGGACGGCCGTGGCGCACGGCGTCACGGAAACCGGCCGGGCCTTGCGCAACCCTCAGGGGTTTCTGATTGCCCTGGGCATCCTGGGCGCGACCTTGATGCCGCACAACCTGTACCTGCATTCCGGCTCGCTGGCGGAACGCGCGCAGTCGCTGCCGTCGTCCGCGCGCGGCATGGCGATGCGTGTGGCGCGCAATGACACCATCGTGTCGCTGGGCGTAGCCATGCTGATCAACTCGGCGATCATGATCGTGGCGGCGGCCTCGCTGTCAGGATCGGGCCTGATCGTATCCAGCCTGGATGACGCGCACGCCGTCATCGCCCACAACCTGGGCATCGGCGCCGCGGTCGTCTTCGCGGTGGCGCTGTACGCCGCCGGGCAAAGCTCCACGATCACCGGCGTGCTGGCCGGACGCATCCTGTCCAAGGGTTTTCAGATTCGCAGCAACTGGTCGGATCGGCGCCGCGCGCTGGCCACCCGGCTGATTGCGGGCGCGGCGGCGGTCGGCCTGCTGATCTTCACGGGCGGCAAGGATCCCGACGAATTGCTCGTACTTAGCCAGGTCATCCTGAGCCTGGCCCTGCCCTTCGCGCTGGGCCCGCTGGTGGTGTTGGCCTGCCGCAAGGGCGTGATGGGCCAGTATGCGCTGCGCGGCGCCTGGGCCTGGGCCGCCATCAGCGCCACGGTGGGCATCGTGATCCCTGGACGGCTACCTGCTGGTCGACATGGTGGTCTAGGCCAAAAAAAACGCCAGCGTCTGCTGGCGTTTTTTTGCTTGCCGCTTGCGCCGTTGTGGCGGCGGGCGGGCTCGCGCCTTAGTGGTAGGCGGAGACGACCGGATGCTGCTTTCGACCCACGTCCATGTCGTGCAGAACTTCGCCGACAGCGCCGCCAAACGAGGCCACGCGCACCTTCAGGCGCAGCCACAGGCCACGGTTGAAGGGACCGGACAGGGTTTCCGCTTTGACGGCCTCGCGGATCAAGGACCGCTCCAGCGCATCCGACATACGGGCATTTTTCAACGCGGTATCGCTCATGATTCTCTCCTTGAGAAAGCGCGATGTGGAACAACACGACTTCATGTTAGATCCGCGTTTGTTGCGTCGCAATAAAAACTTCAAGCATTTTTTCAATCGTTGTGCAATGGGGACAAACACCACCAAAGCGGTGCAAGCGGCACCACGTTAAGCACTAGTTCTGTGCAGCGCCGTCCCCCATTCAGACGACTCGATACGCCTGAATCAGCTTGTCGGCCATCTCCGCCACACGCCCGGCCGGGCCGCCCTCGCCGAATAGTTGGCTGGAAACAAAGGCGCCTTCAATCAACAGCAGCAAGCCGTCGGCCAAGGCCTCGGGCTCGCGCGCACCCATGCCCGCCGCCATCTCGTTCAAGCGGCGGCGCAGCTCAAGCTTGTGCTCCACGGCTACCGCGCGAGCCGGGTGCTGGGGTTCGGGGTACTCGACCGCCGCGTTGGTCAGGCCGCAACCGCGATAGCCGTTCACCACCGCGCGCTTGCCCAGGCCCGACAGGTAGTCCAGCAATTGCGCGCGCGGGTCGCCCGGGTGCGCGGCGCAAGCAGCATCGAAACGTGCCCAGAATTCGCCCTCGTAATCCCGCAGATAGGCCGCCGCCAATTCGTCCTTGGACGAAAAACTGCGGTATAGGCTGGGCTTGGTCACGCCGGCTTGATTGACGATGGCGTCCACGCCCACGGCGCGGATGCCGTCGCGGTAGAACATTTCACGCGCCGTCTTGCGGATGCGGTCGGCCGCAAGCAGCGGCTTGGCGGCGGGTTGCGCCGCTGTATCGAGCGCGATATCGGGCGCGGGGGAAGGCTTGGTGGCCATGCTGGACTCCTGAAAACAGCGCAAAAAACACATACATCAAAAAGCGCTTGACGATGTTACTGACCGGTACGTACTATTCGCAAATTCGCAAACCCGATACGTACCGGTCAGTAACATGATTATAACCCACCCCCCAATCCCCTTCCGCCGCGCCGGGCAAAAGTACGCTTTTGTCGTGGTCGCGGTGATATTCCTGGCCTTGCTCGTGTCTGCCGGGCTGCGCTCCACGCCCAGCGTACTGCTGGTACCGCTGGAGGAAGCCTTTGGCTGGAGCCGCAGTTCGATTTCATTCGCTGCCGCCGCGGGCATCTTCCTTTATGGGCTGGTCGGCCCCTTCGCCGCCGCCGCGATGGAACGCTTTGGCTTGCGCCGTGTGCTGATCACCGCGCTGATCCTGATGTCCGCCTCCAGCGCCGTCAGCGCATACATGACCGAGCCCTGGCACCTGCTGATGAGCTGGGGCGTGTTCTCGGGCTTGAGTTCCGGCGCCGTCGCGTCCGTGCTGGGCGCCACGATCGTGAACCGTTGGTTCACCAAGCATCGCGGCCTGATGATGGGCCTGCTGACCGCCAGTACCGCCAGCGGTACCCTGGTCTTCCTGCCCATTCTTGCCACCTTGGCGTCTTCCGGAGACTGGACGCGCGTGGTCTGGACGGTGGCGGCGGCCGCCGCCGCGATGGTGCCGCTGGCCTGGTGGCTGGTGCCCGACCGCCCCGCCAACGTCGGCCTGGTGCCGTTCGGTAGCGACCCGCATGCGCCGCCCGCCCCCGTTGCGCCGCGCACCGGCATGTTGGCTGCCACGTTCGGCGCCCTGGCGCGCGCGTCCAAGACCACCACCTTCTGGTTCCTGTTCGCCACGTTCTTCATTTGCGGCTTCACCACCAACGGCCTGGTCGGCACGCACCTGATCGCGCTGTGTGGCGACCACGGCATGCTGGAAGTGCAAGCCGCGGGCCTGCTGGCGTTGATGGGCATCTTTGACCTGGTCGGCACCACGGCCTCCGGCTGGCTGACCGACCGCTACGACCCGCGCAAGCTGCTCTTCGTCTACTACGCCTTGCGCGGTCTGTCGCTGATCTACCTGCCCTACTCCGATTTCTCGTTCTACAGCCTGTCGATCTTCGCCATCTTCTTCGGCCTGGATTGGATCGCCACGGTGCCGCCCACCTTGCGCCTGACCACCGAAGCCTTCGGCGAGCGCGACGCCGGCATCGTGTTCGGCTGGATTGTCGCGGGCCACCAGTTGGGCGCCGCCAGCGCCGCCTGGATGGCGGGCGCCATCCGCGAAGCGCAAGGCAGCTACCTGATGGCTTTTGTGATTTCCGGCATCACGGGCTTGATCGCCGCGGTCATCGCCTTGCGGATCGGCAAAAAGCGCGTGGTGCCCCAGCCCGCCTGAACGCGATCCTTGCGCGCATGAAAATGCCCGGCATCCGAACTGAACCGGATGCCGGGCATTTTGCCTTGCAACGCAACGGGGTGGCTAGGCCGAGGCTTCCTCGACTTCGCCCAGATACGCCGCCCTGACCTTCGGGTCATGCAGCATCTGCTTGGCGGGGCCGGACAGGATGATCTCGCCCGACTCCATCACATAGCCCCGGTGGCTGTTTTCCAGCGCCAGGCGCGCGTTCTGTTCGATCAGCAGTATCGTCACGCCCTCGCTGGCTATGGTGCGCACCACCTCGAACACCTTTTCAACCATCAGCGGCGCCAAGCCCATCGAGGGTTCATCAAGCAAAAGCAGCTTGGGACGCGCGATCATGGCGCGGCCCATGGCCACCATCTGCTGCTCACCGCCCGACAAGGTGCCGGCCGCCTGCTTGCGGCGTTCGGCAAGCCGGGGAAACAGCGTGAACACGCGGTCGGTGTCCTGGCGAATCTGCGCCGAATCCCGCCGGATGTACGCACCCATCGCCAGGTTCTCTTCGATGGTCAGTTGGCCGAAGATGCCCCGACCTTCCGGCACCATGACCAGGCCACGGCGAACCAGCTCATGCGATTTCGTGCCACCGATCGACTGCCCGCCGTAGACAATTTCGCCACCCGCCAGCGGCACCAGGCCGCAAATGGCACGTAGCGTCGTGCTTTTGCCCGCGCCGTTGGCGCCGATCAGGCACACCAGTTCGCCAGCGTCCACGCGCAGGTCGATGCCGCGCACGGCGCGGATACCGCCATACGCCACTTGCAGGCCGCGCAATTCCAATAAGGGTTGGGATGCCGTCATGATGCCGGGCTCTCCTTGTGAATCAGCGGGTCTTGCGCCGCGCCGGCGCCCAGATACGCTTCGATAACCTTGGGGTCGCGCTGCACCTGGGCGGGCTTGCCCATGGCCAACACCTTGCCGTATTCCAGCACCAGCACCCGGTCGCACAAGCCCATCACCAGCTTCATGTCGTGCTCGATGAGCAGCACCGTGACGCCATCGTCGCGGATCTTTTCGACCAGCTTGCGCAGCACCACCGTTTCCGATGCGTTCATGCCGGCCGCGGGCTCGTCCAGCGCCAGCAGCTTCGGGTCCGTGGCTAAGGCGCGCGCAATCTCCAGACGGCGCTGATCGCCGTAAGGCAAGGAGCGCGCAACGTCGTTGGCGCGATGGCCGATGCCCACGTAGTCCAGCAGTTCCTGCGCCCGCGCCTCGATGGCCGCTTCTTCCGCCCGCGTGGCGCGCGTGCGCAGCACCGCGCCCAAGACGCCTGCCTTGGTACGCAGGTGGCGCCCGATCATCACGTTTTCAATGGCAGACAAATTGGCGAACAGGCGAATGTTCTGGAACGTGCGCGCCAGCCCCGCGTAGGCGACCTCATGCGGCTTCTTGCCGGACAGGGATTCGCCGTTGAACGTGCAACTGCCGTCCTCCGGGATATACAAGCCGGTCAGCACGTTGAACAGCGTGGTCTTGCCCGCGCCGTTCGGGCCGATCAGGCCATAGATTTCGCCCTGCTCAATATCGAAACTGACATCCGACAAGGCTTGCAGGCCGCCAAAGCGTTTGCCCAGCCCCTGGGCTTGCAGCAGTTTGCTCATGCCGCGCCTCCTTGCGTCTTCGACGACAGCTCGCGCTTGCGCACGGCCGACGGCCACAAGCCCGCCGGGCGGAACAGCATGACGCACACCATGGCCAAACCGAACAACAGCATGCGGATGCCTTCAGGGTCCAGCACCACGGCGCCAAACACCATGTGCTGGAAGGGTTCCACCACCGCGCGCAAGAATTCCGGCAAGGCCGCCAGGATCAGTGCGCCCAGGATGACGCCCGGGATATGCCCCATGCCGCCCAGCACCACCATGCACAGGATGGAAATAGACTCCATCAGCGAGAAGCTCTCGGGGCTGACAAAGCCCTGCATCGATGCGAACAGCGCGCCCGCCACGCCACCGAAAGACGCACCCATGGCGAACGCCAGCAGCTTGATGTTGCGGGTGTTGATGCCCATGGCCTTGGCCGCGATCTCGTCTTCGCGGATGGCTTCCCAGGCACGGCCGATGCGTGAATTCTGCAGGCGCACGCACACCACGATGATGATCAGCGTCAGCGCCAGCAGCAGGTAGTAGTACTTTTCAGGCCCCGTGAAGCGCATGCCCAGCAAGCTTTCCGTGCGCCCGAACGAGAACTCGCCCACCTTGAAGGTATCGATGCGGTTGATGCCCTGCGGCCCGTTGGTGATGTTGATCGGGGCATTCAGGTTGTTCAGGAAAATGCGAATGATTTCCCCGAAACCCAAGGTCACGATGGCTAAATAATCGCCCCGCAATTTCAGCGTTGGCGCCCCCAGCAGCACGCCAAACAGGCAGGCCACGGCCAGCGCAATCGGCAAGATCGCCCAGAACGGCAGGTGCAGCCCGAAATGCGGCGACGCCAGCAGCGCCCAGGTATACGCGCCCACCGCGTAGAACGCGATGTAGCCCAGGTCCAGCAAGCCGGCAAAGCCCACCACGATGTTCAGGCCCAGCGACAGCATCACATACAGCAAGGCAAAGTTCAGGATGCGCACCCAGCTCTGGCCGGCCATGCCGATCACAAAGGGCAGCACCGCCAGCACGATGCCGATCAGCGCAATGCCGATCAGGTTGCGGGTCGACAGCCCGCTGTTTTTCTTCAGGGATACGTTCATGCCCGGTCTCCCACGCGTTCGCCCAAGAGGCCGGAGGGACGGAAGATCAGCACCAGCACCAGCACGAAGAACGCAAACACGTCCTGATAGTGACTGCCCAAAAAGCCGCCCGTGATGTCGCCGATATAACCCGCGCCCAGCGATTCGATCACGCCCAGCAGCAGCCCGCCCACCATGGCGCCCACCATGCTGCCGATGCCGCCCAGCACCGCGGCGGTAAAGGCCTTCAGGCCCAGCATGAAGCCCATGGTGTATTGCGACACGCCGTAATAGGTGGCGACCATCATGCCCGCCACGGCGGCGAGCGCCGAGCCGATCAGGAACGCCGCCGAAATCACGGTATTGATGTTCACGCCCATCAGCCCCGCCACTTCGCGGTTCTGCGCGGTGGCGCGCATTGCCGTCCCCAGGCGGGTCTTGTGAACGATGGCCAGCAAGCCGCCCATGATCAGCGCCGCAATCACCACGATGGCGATCTGCAAGGTGCTCATGCGGGCGCCGGCAAACTCGAACACGCGCGGCGACAGCACTTGCGGAAAGTTCAGGTAGTTGCGGCCCCAGGCCATCATCGCCACGTTCTGCAAAATGATGGACACGCCGATCGCGGTGATCAGCGCCGCCAGGCGCGGCGCGCGGCGCAGCGGCCGGTAGGCCACGCGCTCGGCCGTCCAGCCCACCGCCATGCACAGCGGCACGGACACCAGCAGGCCCACGCCCAGCACCACGAAGGCGGACACGCCGGGGTCGCCGCCGATCAGCGAAATGGCGATCGTGGTGGCCGCCATGGCGCCGATCATGACGACATCGCCATGCGCGAAGTTGATCAGCCCGATGATGCCGTACACCATGGTGTAGCCAAGGGCGACCAGGGCGTACACGCTGCCTAGCGTGACGCCGTTAATCAGTTGTTGAATGAAGATATCCATAGGGGCCGCGAAAATAAGCCTGGAAAAATCGCGCAACGCAGCGGCCCTCGTCATGACGGACGGGACGCGGCGGGCACGGCGCCACGCCGAGCGGCGCAAGCGCAAAGAGTGGGCGGACACCGGCTCAGCCGGCCCCGCCCGGGGTTCAGCCCGCCTTAGTTGGCTTGGCTGACCATCGTTTCAACCATCTCCCACTTGCCGTTCTTGACTTCGTAGATGGTGACCGAGATTTCCTTGAGATCGCCTTGCGCGTCGTAGGAAATGTGCTCGCTGGTGGCGCCCTTGCGGTTCAGCTTGGCCAGCACCGGCAGGTACTTCTCGGGGTCGGACGACCCGGCCTGTTCGATAGCCGTGATCATGTTCCAGGCGCCGTCATAGGCGTAAGGCGCGTAGACGCCGGGGGCCTTCTTGAAGCGGGCCTCGTAGCGCTGGGCAAAGTCCTTGCCCGCCGTCATCTTGTCCAGCGGCACGCCGGCCAGGGACGCGAACGTGCCGTCGGCGGCATCGCCCGCCAGCTTGATGAACGTGTCGCTGCGCGTCATTTCGCCCGACACCAGCGGCGCCTTCAGGCCCAGCGTGGCCAACTGGCGCTTCATGGGACCGGACTGCGCGTCCAGGCCGCCGTAGAAAATCGCGTCGGGCGCGGCGCCCTTGATGTTGGTCAGGATGGCCGTGAAGTCATTGGCCTTGTCAGTGGTGTATTCGCGGCGGACCACTTGGCCACCCGCGGCCTTCACGGCCTTTTCCACTTCGTCGGCCAGACCCTGGCCGTAGGCCGTGCGGTCGTCGATGATGGCGACCTTCTTGGCCTTCAGGTTCTGCACCATGAACTTGCCGACCGCCGCACCCTGCTGGGTGTCGCTGGTCATCATGCGGAACGTGGTTTCGTAGCCCTGCTTGGTGTATTCCGGCGACGTCGCCATGGCGATCTGCGGCAGACCGGCTTCATGGTAGACACGCGACGCGGGGATGGTGGTGCCCGAGTTGAAGTGGCCCAGGATGCCCACGACGTCCTGGTCAACCAGTTGCTGCGCCACCTGCACGCCCACGCGCGGATCGGCCTGGTCATCACGCGACACCAGCACGAACTTGGCGGGTTCACCGTCTACCTTGACGCCCTTCTTGTTGGCTTCTTCCAAAGCCAGGTTCAGCCCGTTCTGCATGTCTTCGCCGTAGTGCGATTGCGGACCGGTCAGCGGGGCGGCAAAGCCGAGTTTGATGTCGGCGGCCGATGCGGCGGCCGTCATGCCCACAGCAGCAATGCTGGCGGCGAGTAGCTTCAAAGTCGTGCGGAACTTCATGGGGAATCCTCCGGGGTCTCGGATGGCCGTGTACTGATAGCGGTACTTAAGGCCTTGTTATACCTGAGCTTTTAGCCAGGCTTTTGGTTTTTCTACTACCGCGGGCCCGGCGGTGGCCGGGTCCCGCGCATGCATGTTCTGCAAGGTCCGGATGCCGGGTTGCGACATCCAGACTTGAGGTGCGACCGGATTTTCGTTCCAGTGCAACCTTGCCCGATATTGGAGATAACCCTCAGTCATCGAGGGTTACCCCTCGGTCACCCTTAACCGATCGTCATGAGGCTGGCGTTGCCCCCTGCGGCGGCCGTATTCACGCTGATGGAACGTTCGGTCAACAGGCGTTCGGGCACGTAGGCTGCGCCCGCGGCCAAGGCATCCGACGTCAGCCCATGCACCGCCAGGATGGCCCCCGGACGCTGCGCGATGCGCTGGTTAAGCGCTTGCAGCGCGTCGCCATCGCCTTCGAACAGCACGGCCTGGTAGTCGGCCTGGTCGACTTCATCATCGGCAAGAATGCCCGCCTGGCCTTGCTGCTCGGCGTCCAGCGTGGCCAACAACGCCTGCGCGGCCGGCGTATCCGCGAACCAGGCATGGTTGCCCGTCAGACGCGCCACCGACCACTGCGCGCGCGCACCGGCTTCGGTGGCCGCCACGCAATACACGGCCCCGCGCGGTTCGACCATATACGTGTTGGTTTCTCCCGTGGGGCCGGGCAGCACAATGCGTTGCGGCAGCGGCGCGGCGGCATCCAGCGCGGGCGGCAGTCCCGCCGGGCGCGTGCCCAGCAAGCGGTACATGTACAACGGACCGCCCGCTTTCGGGCCCGTGCCCGACAGGCATTCGCCGCCAAACGGCTGCACGCCCACCACCGCACCCACGATGTTGCGATTGACGTACACGTTGCCGGCATGCACTTGCCCGGTCACGTGCGCAATGGTTTCGTCGATGCGGGTATGCACGCCGAAGGTCAGGCCGTAGCCCGTGCCGTTGATGGCGTCCAGCAGCGCGTCCAGCTCATCGCGCTTGTAGCGCACCACGTGCAGCACCGGGCCGAACACTTCGCGCGTCAGTTCGCTGATGTGATCGATTTCGATGATGGTGGGCGCCACGAAGGTGCCATGGCGGCATTCGCCGTTCAGTTCGACCTGGTCAACGCGGTGGCCCGCCGTGCGCAGGGTTTCGATGTGGCGCTGGATGCCGTTGCGGGCTTCCGTATCGATGACGGGGCCCACGTCCACCGACAGGCGGTCCGGGTTGCCCACGCTCAGTTCGCGCATGGCGCCGCGCAGCATCGTCAGCACGTGGTCGGCGTTGTCTTCCTGCACGCACAGCACGCGCAGCGCCGAACAGCGCTGGCCGGCCGAGTCAAAGGCCGAGCTCAACACGTCGAACACCACTTGCTCGGACAGCGCGGACGAATCCACCACCATCGCGTTCTGGCCGCCCGTTTCGGCGATCAGCGGAATCGTGTGGCCGTCGTCATCCAGGCGGTCGGCCAGCGTGCGCGCGATGATGCGCGCCACGTCGGTGGACCCGGTGAACATCACGCCGCGCACGGCGGGGCTGGCCACCAGTTGGGCGCCGACGGTTTCGCCACGGCCGGGCAGCAGTTGCACGGCGCCGGCAGGCACGCCGGCCGCGCGCAAGATGGCCACGGCTTGCGCCGCGATCAACGGGGTTTGTTCAGCAGGCTTGGCCACCACGGTGTTGCCGGCAGCCAGCGCGGCCGCGACCTGGCCGGTGAAGATGGCCAGCGGGAAGTTCCAGGGGCTGATGCACAACACGGTGCCCAAGGGGCGATGCGTGTCGTTGCTGAATTCCTGTTCGGCCTGGTCTGCGTAATAACGCAGGAAGTCCACGGCTTCGCGCACTTCGGCAATGGCGTTGGGCAGCGACTTGCCGGCTTCGCGCACGATCAGGCCCAACAGGGTCTGCATCTGCTCTTCCAGCAACTGTGCCGCGCGGCGCAGGCATTGTGCCCGCTCCGCCACCGGTGTCGACTGCCAGATCGGCGCGGTGTTGGCGGCGGCGCGCAAGGCGATGTCGGCTTCTTCCGACTGCGCCTCGATCACGTGGCCGACCACGTCGCGCAGGTTGGCGGGGTTGCGCACTTCAATGGCGCGCGCCGCGTCCCAGGCTTGCTCGCCCTCGCCCAACATCGGGCCGGCGCGCCACGGCGTGCCGGCGCTGGCCAACAGCGCGGCCGACAACGAGCCCAGGCGATGTTCGTTGGTCAGGTCCAGCCCGGCCGAGTTGGCGCGGGCGCCCTGTTGCAGGGTGCCGTACAACTCGCGCGGCAGCGCGATCTTTTCGTGCGGCGCGCCCAGCGGCACAATGCGCGAGGCCGCTTCCACGGGGTCGGCCACCAGCGATTCAACCGGAATGGTGTCGTCGCCGATCAGGTTCACGAACGAGGTGTTGGCGCCGTTTTCCAGCAGGCGGCGCACCAGGTACGCCAGCAGCGTTTCGTGCGTGCCGACCGGCGCGTAGATGCGGCACGGACGGTTCAGTTTGCCCTGGGCCAGCGGGCCGACCACTTCGTCGTACAAGGGTTCGCCCATGCCGTGCAGGCACTGGAATTCGTATTGGCCGGGGTAGTAGTTCTGACCCGCCAATTGATAGATGGCGGCAAGCGTATAGGCGTTGTGCGTGGCGAACTGCGGGTACACGGCCTCGGGCGCGCCCAAAAGCTTGCGCGCGCAAGCCAGGTAGGCGACGTCGGTGTACAGCTTGCGGGTGTAGACGGGATAGCCTTCCAGGCCGTCGACCTGGGCGCGCTTGATTTCGCTGTCCCAGTACGCGCCCTTGACCAGGCGCACCATCACGCGGTGGCGGCTGCGGCGGGCCAGGTCGATGACGTAGTCAATGACGAACGGCGCGCGCTTCTGATAGGCCTGGATGACAAAGCCGATGCCGTTCCAGCCATCAAGTTCCGGCGCGAAGCAAAGCGCTTCCAGCAGGTCCAGCGAGATTTCCAGGCGGTCGGCTTCTTCGGCGTCGATGTTCAGGCCGATGTCGTAGCTGCGCGCCAGCGCCGTCAGCGCCTTCACGCGCGGCAGCAGTTCGGCGATGACCCGTTCGCGCTGGCTGCGCGAATAGCGCGGATGCAGCGCCGACAGCTTGATCGAGATGCCCGGGCCTTCATAAATGCCACGGCCGGCCGCGGCCTTGCCGATGGCGTGTATGGCCTGTTCGTACGAAGCGTAATAGCGCTCGGCGTCTTCGGCCGTGGTGGCGGCCTCGCCCAGCATGTCGTAGGAATAGCGGAAGCCGCGCGCTTCCATCTTGCGGTTGTTGGCCAGCGCTTCGGAAATGGTCTGGCCGGACACGAATTGCTCGCCCATCATGCGCATGGCCATGTTCACGCCCTTGCGCACCAGGGGCTCGCCGCCCTTGCCGATCAGGCGCGTCAGCGCCTTGGACAAGGATTGTTCGCTGCTCACGGCAACCAGCTTGCCGGTGATCATCAGGCCCCAGGTGGCGGCGTTGACGAACAGCGATTGCGAACCGCCCATGTGCGACTTCCAGTCGCCACGGGCGACCTTGTCGCGGATCAGCGCGTCGCGGGTGGCGCGGTCGGGAATACGCAGCAGTGCTTCGGCCAGGCACATCAGCGCCACGCCTTCCTGGCTGGACAACGAGAATTCCTGGATCAGTCCTTCGACGCCGCCACCGCTGCGCTTGCCGCGCAACTTCCTGACAAGGTCGGACGCCATGGCGTGGACCTTTTCCAGGTTGGGCACGCGCGCCTGACCCAGCAACAGCGGCACGCATTCCGGTTCGGGGCGGCGATACGCGGCGGTAATCGCGGCGCGCAGCACGGACTGCGGCTGCACGTCCTGGCCAAACTCGTAGAACGGCGGGGTAGGCGCGGCGGGCGCGTCGCCCGACTCGTCGTCAGTACTGGCATCCACGCCCAGATGCGACATCTCGGCGGGCAAGTGGCCCCGCTCGATTTTGTCCAGATAAGAAAGAATGGCCTGCTTATGCAGCCAGTGGGGCGTGCAGTTGAGCTTGTTGGCGGCGGCCTTGAGGCGGTCGCGCAGTGCGTCATCAACTTTGACGCCGAGGGTCGTGCTGGCCATAAGAGATTGCTTCCTGTCGCATGGCAAAGGTGTTACTGGGTCCGAACGAAACCCAGTATGGGTAGGACCGTATGCTAGACAGGTTGCAACCTTGTTTGTATTAAGGTTAACCCTAGGTTAACCGCTTGAGTTCATGCGGGTTTCTCAGTCTTTGAGCGCTGAGCAACCCAACATCTGCACGGATGCCGACCCCGTGGGAGCCTGCCCGCGTATGGCGGAAGCCATCACGCCGGCCAAGCCCGCCACCGCTTTTTGCTGTGCGGCGATGAGCGCGGGGATACCGGTTTCGGACACGGTTTCCGTCACCACGCTACGGCACAGCAGCCCGGCGCCCTTGGCATTGACAGGCCGCACGCGCCAGGTGGCGTCCAACTGCGCCATGCTGCCCGACACCATCTCAAAGCGCTGCACGTCGGTCTGCACCCGCCACACCGGAGCCCCCGGCCCAGGCTTGACCATCTGCACGTCCAGGGCGCCCAATTCGCGCTTGAGCCCGTCCGACAAGGCGCTGCGCAATTCGTCACCGAGTGGGGAGCTCCAGCGCTCGGAATACAGCGCCGACACGCTGCCGTCGCCGGTGCGCACCATCAACTGCGGCTGGTCGGCTTGCGTGGACAGGCTGACGGGTTGCACCTCGATCAGAAAGTCGGCGGACCCGGCGGGCGCCGCCGATGACGGCGCCGTCGGCCCTTGCAAGGTGTAGTAGTGCACGGGCGGCGACGAACCGCAGCCCGCCAGAACGGCGCCAAGCGCCAGCACGGACAAGACAGGACGCATCGAAGATAGAGTCATGGTTCTTTAGTTCCTGACAGGGCCTGAGCCGGGAATCGGATCATCACCACGGCCACGCAACAAGGCTTCGGGGTTCGCTTGCAGGAAATCGGCCAGCGCGCGCAACGAGCGGGCCGCACGGCTCAGTTCCTGCATGGCCTTTTCGGTATTGACCGGCAGCGACGCATCCGAGGCCAGCATCGCATTGATATTCGCCATGGACTGCCGAGCCTGCTTCAGCATGCTTTGGGCCTCGGGCGCGACTTGCTTGTCCAGCCGGTTCATCAGCTTGGACGTGCTGGCCAGCGTGGTGCGCAGGTCTTCGCCGATCTTGTCGAACGGAATCTTCTCGATCTTGGCGACGATATTGCTGACCTGCTGCTGCAACTGATCCAGATTGCCGGGCACCGTCGGAATCACCGCCGGGTCGGACGCCTTGAACTCCACCGGCTTGGCGTTCGGGAAGTTGTCCAGCACCACATACAACTGGCCGGTCAGCAGATTGGACGTGCGCAGTTGGGCGCGCAGGCCGTACTTGATCATCACGCCCAGCAGCCGGGTGCCTGCCTCGTCGCCGTCCTTGATCGCGCGCTCGCGCACTTCTTCATACACGCGGCCCAGGCGTTCCGGATACAGCGTGGCGTCCACCAGCGAGAAGAAGCGCTTCGTGGCCGGGTCGAAATCCAGATTGATCTGCGTGACGTTGCCCAGCGTGATGCCGTTGAAATCAATGGGCGCGCCCACGGTCAGGCCACGGATCGACTGGTCAAAGCGCATGCGGATGGGGAAGGCTTCGCCGTCCGGATTGGCCTTGGCGGCGGCTTCGGTGGCATACAAGTCAAAGTTGGCATCGGCCGGCGCCGGGCTGTTGCCATCGCGCGCGCTTTGCACGGATTCGAACGCAACGCCACCCACCGCCATGGACACCAGCGACTGCGTGCGCACCTTCAAGCCATCGGCATTGACGCTGAAGTCCACGCCGCTGGCATTCCAGAAGCGCGTGCCGTTGGTGACGAACTTGTCGTTGGGCGCATCCACGAACACCTCAACGTTCACGGCCGTGCCGCTCTTGTCCAGTTCATAGCCGATGACGCGCCCCACGTTGATGCGGCGGAAGTAGACGGGCGAGCCGATATCCAGCGACCCCAGGTCCGACGCCTTCAGCATGAAGCGTTTACCCGCGCGATCATGCGTGACCGCGGGCGGAATCTCCAGGCCTTCGAAGTCCAGCTTGGTGGCCTTGGCGGACCCGTTCTTGCCTTCGGCCGCATCCACGCCAATGTAGGCGCCCGACAACAAAGTGCCCAGACCCGACACGCCGCTGACGTCCAGCCGTGGCCGCACCACCCAGAAATTAGTGCCGTCACGAGCCAGATCGGACACTTCCTTGGCAAGCTCGGCTCGCACCACGACCTTGCTGCGGTCATCGTTGAAGCCGATGGACTTCACCGTGCCGATGTTCACGTCCTTGTAGCGCAGTTGCGTCTTGCCCACCTCCAGCCCTTCGGCCGTGTTGAATGAGATGGAGATATCCGGGCCGGCCTGCATCCAGGTCCGGATGACGAGCGACATGCCCATCAGCGCGGCCACGATGGGCACCAGCCAGATCCATGAAATCCGGCTCTTCTGCTTGCGCGAGATGGTCGGTGACTTGAACTTCTCTTCACCGGCATCGGGTGCTTGGTCGGACATCTACTTTCCTTTTTCTTCTTGAGCGGGACCCGCGATTGTTGCTAACCCACTTCCCTGCTGGTCTGGGACGGCGCCTGCTGCGCCGCCTGCTCCGGGTGAGCCCGGCCTTCTATCTCTGGTATGTCGATTTCGCTATCGCCTTCCAGATCCCAGCTACGGCGCAGATCGAAGCTCATGGCGGCCAGCATGGTCAGGATCACCACCACGCCAAAGGCCGCTGCCCCGGCGCCGGCGCTGATCTCCATCAGGCCCTGAAAATCAGCCAGCGCCGCCAGCAATATAACGACAAAAACATCCAGCATCGACCATTGGCCAATGAACTCGACCATCTGATACAGGCGGGTACGCGGCCGCAGGTTGGTCGTGCTGCGCCACTGCTCGGTCAACAGCAGCAAGATCAATGCCAGCAGCTTGGTCAAGGGCACGGCCACGCTCGCGATGAACACAATCAGCGCGATGTCCCATGAGCCCATCTGCCATAGCTCGACCACGCCACCAAGAATGGTGTGAGCGCTGTCGCCCAACACGGAACTGACCTGCATGACGGGCAGCACGTTAGCCGGGATATAGAACACGACAGCCGCAAGCAGCAGCGCCCAGGTGCGCGCCAGGTGGTCCGGCTTGCGGTAATGCACCACGGCGTGGCAGCGCACACAGTGGTGTTCTTCTTCGGGATCGGCATCGCGCGGCAAGGCCTGCACCTGGCCGCAGACATGGCAGCCGGCCAAGACGGTGTCCGGACTGCTTTCGGGGATGTGCACGGGAGCCACACCAGCCGTTTCGGCGTAACGCCACAGCACGTGCGGCGACAGGCGTCCCAACATGGTCAGGAAAATGGTCAACAGGCCAAAGGCGCCCAGCCCGATACCGGGTTGCACCGCCGCCATGCCGGCCAGCTTGACCACCGCCACCAACACGCCCAGCAGGAACACGGGCACCATGCACCACGGCCGCAGCACGCCCAGCAAACGCATGGCGCCACGAAAACCCACCGGTTCACGGCCTTGGGACAAGGGGCCCAGCACCCACAGCAGCACGGTCAATTGCAGCAGCGGCAAGGCAAAACCAGCCAGCCCGGTCATGACGGCAACGACCCAATGGCCTTGGCGCCACGTAATGGAAATGGCGTCCAGCAAGGACGCCTGTTGCACCATGCCCTGCACGGACATGGAAGCGACCGGGTAGGCGTTGGCCACCCCGAAGACGATCAGGGCAGTAAGGGCAAGCGCCAGCCAATTGGACAAAGTAAGCCCGCTGTAGCGCCAGAGTATGGCTCCGCAGCGGGCGCAATTGGCGGTCTCGCCAGGTTCAAGCTGATGTCGGCGATAAACGCTTGCGCAATGTTCGCACTCAATCAGCGGCTGGCTGTCCGCAGTCATTAATCGATCAGTTCGACTTCCTGCTTATCCGGCGCAGCAGACGAAGGCGGTTTCCCGTTGTCGTCGAAGTCCAGCGTCACCTTGCCCGACTCGTCCAGGTCCACTGTGACCGAGCCGCCGTCGACCAGCTTGCCAAACAGCAGCTCGTCGGCCAGCGCGCGGCGGATGGTGTCCTGGATAAGACGTTGCATGGGACGCGCGCCCATCAGCGGGTCGAACCCCTCCTTGGCAAGGTGTTCGCGCAGTTTCGTGGTGAACACGGCTTCCACGCGGCGCTCGTGCAACTGATCTTCCAGTTGCATGAGGAACTTGTCCACCACGCGCAGGATGACCTCGCGGTCCAACGCGGCAAACGGGATGATGGCGTCAAGGCGATTGCGGAATTCAGGCGTGAACATGCGGCGGATTTCCGCCATTTCGTCGCCCAGCATCCGCGAATTGGCAAAGCCGATCGACGGACGGTTCAAGGTTTCGGCGCCCGCGTTCGTCGTCATGATGAGGATGACGTTACGGAAGTCCGCCTTGCGGCCGTTGTTGTCGGTCAGCGTGCCGTGGTCCATGACCTGCAGCAGGATGTTGAACACATCCGGGTGGGCCTTTTCGATTTCGTCCAGCAGCAGCACGCAATGCGGCTGCTTGGTGATGGCTTCAGTCAAGAGGCCGCCCTGGTCGAACCCGACATACCCGGGCGGCGCGCCGATCAAGCGCGACACCGCGTGGCGTTCCATGTATTCCGACATGTCGAAACGCAGCAGCTCGACACCCAGCGTGAACGCCAGTTGCCGCGCCACTTCGGTCTTGCCCACACCCGTGGGGCCGGACAAGAGGAACGCGCCGATGGGTTTTTCCGGCTTGCCCAGGCCTGAACGCGCCATCTTGATGGCGGCGGCCAAGGCATCGATGGCGCCGTCCTGGCCGAACACCACCGTTTTCAAATCGCGGTCCAGCGTGGCCAGCTTGCTGCGGTCGTCATTGGAGACCGACTGCGGCGGAATGCGGGCGATCTTGGACACGATGTTTTCGATGTCCACCTTGCCGATCACCTTCTTCTGGCGCGAACGCGGCAACAAACGCTGCGCGGCGCCGGCTTCGTCAATGACGTCGATGGCCTTGTCGGGCAGATGACGGTCATTGATGAAGCGTGCCGACAATTCAGCGGCAGCCGACAGCGCAGCCGCTGAATAGCGGACGCTGTGATGTTCTTCAAAGCGGCTCTTCAGCCCACGCAGAATCTGCACGGTCTGTTCGACGCTGGGTTCCGGCACGTCGATCTTCTGGAAGCGGCGCGACAGCGCGTGGTCTTTTTCGAAGACGCCGCGATATTCCGTATACGTGGTCGCGCCAATGCACTTCAGTTGGCCCGACGACAAGGCGGGCTTCAACAGATTGGACGCATCCAGCGTGCCGCCCGAGGCCGAACCGGCGCCGATCAGCGTGTGGATTTCATCGATGAACAGGATGGCGTCGGGGTTGCCGCGAATTTGCTTCAGCACGCCCTTCAGACGCTGTTCGAAATCACCGCGGTACTTGGTGCCGGCCAGCAACGCGCCCATGTCCAGAGAAAAGACTTGAGCGGCTTGCAGGATTTCGGGCACTTCGCCGCGCGTGATGCGCCAGGCCAGGCCTTCCGCGATAGCGGTCTTGCCCACGCCGGCCTCGCCCACCAGCAGCGGATTGTTTTTGCGGCGGCGGCACAACACCTGAATGACGCGCTCGACTTCGTGCTCGCGTCCGATCAGGGGATCGATGCGGCCCGCCAGCGCGGCGGCGTTCAAGTCGGTGGCGTATTGGTCAAGCGGCGACTGACGCGATTCGCCCTGCTCTTCACCGTTGGTCTGCTGCTCTTTCTGCACGGCGGCGGACTCCACCTGGGGCTGTTTGGTAATGCCATGCGACAGGAAATTGACGACATCCAGGCGCGTGACGCCCTGCTGTTGCAGGTAGTACACGGCGTGCGAGTCCTTTTCCCCGAAAATGGCCACCAGCACGTTCGCGCCGGTCACCGGCTTCTTGCCGGTGCCGCCCGCGGATACGTGCATGATTGCGCGTTGGATCACGCGCTGAAAGCCCAGCGTCGGCTGCGTGTCGACCTCTGCGCCGCTTGGAATCACCGGGGTGTTTTCCGAAACGAACTGGCGGAGGTTGCGGCGCAAGTCGTCCAGGTTCGCCGCGCAGGCGCGCAGAACCTCGACTGCCGAAGCGTTGTCAAGCAGCGACAACAGCAGATGCTCGACGGTAATAAATTCATGCCGGGCCGAACGGGCCTCGACGAAAGCCATATGCAGGCTGACTTCAAGCTCTTGAGAAATCACGCTTCCTCCGTATTGCATCGAAGCGGTCAAATACACGATTCATATTCTATGCCGATCATGGCGTAACGCCAGCGATTTCAAAAACCACTCTATCGTGGCGGCCTTGTGCGTCCATGACGGTAAGCGTATACCGGCCGTCTTGCGCCAGCACTAATTTAAACGGATGACTCGACGCGCCTTGATTCACCACGCGCCCGTCAAGCATCCACCATACTTCGCCTTCGGCGCCCTGCACATCCACATCCAGCGCCACTTGCCGGCTGCCCGGCACGGGCCGAAGCACCGAACCAGTGGCCACGCCACCCACGCGCAAAGGCCCCTGCGTGGCGTCGGCATAACCGGCAAATGACGGCGGCGCCGTGTCGTTCAGCAGCCACGCCGCGCGCTGTTCAGGGCATTCCCCCGACGGCACGCTGCCCAGCCGATAACCCAGTGGCCAACAAGTGACCGCCGCCTGCACCGTTTCGGGCCGGCTACGGACCTGCTGCGCGCCTTCCGGCAACGCGGCCACAATATCTTGCAGTAATGGCGCCGCCACATTCGCCCCAAAGAAACCGGGGTTCGGCGTGCCATCCGGACGACCGACCCAGACGCCTAACGTCCATCGGTCGGTCACCCCAATCGCCCAGGCGTCCCGGAATCCGAAACTGGTTCCGGTCTTCCAGGCCAACCGCCGGGCCGGACTGCCCGACTGGTAAAAAGGCCTGTCGGGATGCCCGCCGCCTTCGAGGATATCGCGAACGATCCAGGCGGCTCCAGGGCTCATCATACGGGACTCGATTCGAGGTTGCTCCGCCCGAAGGCGGGGCCGTCCCGAGACGCCGTCGCGGGCCAAAGCCCGATAAGCGCCCACCAGTTCTTCCAATGTGGTGCCACCCCCGCCCAAAATCAAGCTCAAATTTGGGGCAGCCCCGTCAGGCAAACGTAACCGGACGCCGCCGGTCAGCATAACCGACGCGAAACTGGCTGGACCGACGCGGTCCAGCAGGTCAACCGCCGGCACATTCAACGACCGTTGCAATGCTTGCGCGACGCTGACAGGCCCCGAAAACGCCGCTTGGAAATTACCCGGTGCGTAGCCGCCAAACGACATCGGCGCGTCGATCAGCAGGCTTTCGGAATGAATCAGCCCTTCGTCCAGCGCCTGCGCATACAGAAACGGTTTAAGAGTAGAACCCGGCGAGCGCACGCCGCGCACCATATCCACGTGGGCGTAACGGGTATCGTCGGAAAAATCAGCAGAACCCGCGTAGGCCTTGACCTCCAGCGTGTCGTTATCCATGACCAGCACCGCCATGGACACCTTGGGCGGCAGGCTGTCCACGCGATCCAGCAACATTTGTTCCACCGACGCCTGCATGTCGGCATCCAGCGTCGATCCAACCAGCGGCGGCCTTTGGCCCGCACGGCGCGCGGTGGGCGTTGCCCCCGCTTCCTGCAACAGACGCTGCGCTGCCAGCGGCGCCAGCCAGCGCGCGCGCAATGGCGGCGCGATTACGTTTTCAATCTTGGCGTCGGCGACGTCGGCCGGAGTCCAGCGGCCCAGTTCGGCCATGCGGTCCAGCACCTTGTCGCGCGCGGCCTGGGCCGCCTCGGGATGGCGGTCGGGACGCAGGCGCGACGGCGCTTGCGGCAAGGCGGTCAGCATGGCGGCTTCGGCCGGGCCGAGGTCGCGCGCGGACTTGCCCAGCCAGAGGCGCGATCCCATCTCCACTCCTTCCACAATGCCCCCCATGGGCGCGTGGGTCAGGTACATGGAAAGGATCTCGTCCTTGCTGTAGTGCATTTCCAATTGCACCGCGCGCCAGGCTTGCCGCAATTTGGCGGACATGGAACGCGACGGCTTGCCGGCCAATTGCGGGTCGATCAAGCGCGCGACCTGCATGGTCAGCGTGGAGCCGCCCGACACGATGCGGCGGTTCGTGGCCCACTGCCAACCGGCGCGCGCCATCGCCACGGGATTGACGCCGGGATGCCAGTAGAACCAGCGGTCTTCATACGTGAGCAAGGTGTCCAGATAGCGCGGCGAAACTTGGTCCGGCGTGACCGGATAGCGCCAGATGCCGTCGCGGCTGGGGTAGTTGCGCAGTGGCGTGCCGTCGGCGGCGACGATCACGGCGGCGCCGCCCGAGTCGATGGCGGGCAGCGGAAACAAGCGGTCAAGCACGAATAACAACGCGGCCAGCGCAAATAGCACGCTGGCCGCGATGATGCCGCGCCGCCGCCAGCGGCGAGCGCGCATGGCGCCCGCCGTGGAGGAGGCGGCGGCGGTCAAGGACGCTTGGCGCCGCGATCGCGAATTTCGACCGTGCTCCACTGTTCACCCACGCCCCGGATTTCCGGGCGGTACATATCTTCCGCCACCGTCGACGGCACCGCGTAGCGGCCCGGCGTCACGACGCGCACCAGATAGAACACGTCGACCTTGCCACGGCCCAGGGACACAGCGGCCACGTAGCGGTCATCACGGAATTCACGATGCTTGATGTTGGAGTCGGCCATGGCTTCGGCCACGCGGCGTCCGCCAATCGTCCATTCCTGCATCTCGGGGCTTTGCGACAGGTTCAGGTTTTCTACTTCAAAACCCGCCGGCACGCGGTCCTCGATCAGCGCATCGGGAATGCTCTGGTTGGCGCTGGCCTGCACCCACACCACCAGCATGTCTCCGCTTTGCAGCGTGCCGCCATCCCAAGGTTTGCCGTCCGGACGATACCAGCCGCGCTTGAGCTGGATCACGTCGTTGCGCGGCTTGGGAGCAACCGTCGGGCTACCCTGGATGTCGTATTCCAGGAACAGGGACTGCGCACCGGTGTTGACGATCTGCGTGTTGGCCAGATCGGCGGCCGACAAGCCCACCGTCTGATCGGACTTGCCGCCGTCCAGCGGCTTGCGCACGCCATTGACGGTCAGCGCGGCTTCCCAGGGCGTGCCCTTGTCGCCGCCGATGGCGCGTGCCGCCATCAACAGCGCCATGCGTTCCTGCGTGGACAGGTACGAACGGTTGCCCAGGCGCGAAGTCAGTTGCGTCAGCAGGTTTTCCAGGCGCTCGTGCTTCAGGCCGTATTGGTTGGCCAGCGCGTACGACAAGGCGTAGTCGCGCACGCTGCTGCCGTAGTCGCCCAGCCATTCGTCGTAGTAGGCGTTGTAATTGCGGCGCGGGAAACCGTATTCGCGCGTCATGGCGGCGTCCAGCGCGGACTTCATGCGCCCTTCGTCACCCATCAGCTTGAATGCGGCGGCCAACTGGATCAGGGGCAACGGCGAACGCGCGCGCTCTTGATAGTTGTCGAACAGTTGGCGCACCGTCGACAACGGCGCCTTCTTGTCGCGCGCCAGGGCCAACACGGCGGTCGACAAGCCGGCGAAACGGCGATGGTCTTCGCGCAGGATGTTGGCGTCGCTGTTGTCGATACGGCCGGCTTCGATGTTGCGGCGCAGGTTCACCGACCACGTGCCGAAGGTGTTGGAGGTCTGCTGCACTTGCTCCAGCAGCCATTGGCGCGAACGGTCCAGCGTGGCTTCGGGCACTTCAAAGCCCTGGTCGCGCGCGTCCTGCAGGAAGCCAACAGCATAGGCCGTCAGCCACACATCGCGCGAGCTGGAGCCGCTCCACAGGTTGTACGAACCCACGGCGTTGCGCATGCCGGACAGGCGGCCGATGGCGCCGGACACCTGCGCGGCGCGTTCCACCTGCGTGTGCGGCTTCAGGCCAAACTGCTTGGCCACGGCGTCGTCGATCAACACCCACGGCAAGGCGCGGCTGATGGTCTGCTCGGCGCATCCGTAGGGATACGCAAGCAGGCCTTCGACCAGCTTGTTCACGTTGAAGGGCGGACGGTTCGACACGGTCAGGCTGACCAGCGCCGAATCCGGGTAGTAGGACGACACCCACGAGGCTTGCGCCACGTTGGTCTCACCCGGATTCAGGCGCAGGCGACGAACCTGGCGCTCGCCCGCGTAGGCCGGTTGCACCTGCAGCACCGACTCACGAACGATGTGCACCGGCTTGGCGCCGCCCTGCCCGTCGATGGTCAGGCGCATCAGGCCCAGGCCATACGAACCGGTCGTGGTCGCATTGAAGCGCAAGGTGGTGCGCTGCTTGTCCTTCAGCGTCACCGTGCGCACGCCGTCGGTAATGGCCAGCGGGTCCAGCGCTTCCAGCTTGATGCTGATCTTTTGCTCGGCGCCGCTCAGGTTGGTCAGGTCCAGCGCAATGGCGGCCTGGTCACCCGGCGTGATGAAACGCGGCGTGTTCAGTTCGGCGACGATCGGCGCGGCCACCACCATTTCGGTGTCGGTGCTGCCGTAGTTGTCGGCCGTGAAGGCCACCGCCATCAGGCGCAGCGTGCCGTTGAAGTCGGGCAGGTCCAGCGGGATGTCCGCTTCGCCCTGCGCGTTCAAGGTGACCGGACCCGAGAACAGGTCGACCAGCTTGACCTTCTTGGGCAGGCTCTTGCTGTCGCCGCGCATCGCGGCGTCGCCGCCCCACTTCAGCTTGCCCTTGGTGCCATCCATCTTTTCGATCAGCTTGCCGTACATGTCCAGCAATTCGGGCGCGTAGCGGTGCTTGCCGAAGAAATAATCCAGCGGGTCGGGCGTGGCGTATTGGTTGATGTTCAGAATGCCCACGTCCACCGCGGACAGCGTCACCGTGGCTTGCTTGCCCTGCGCGCCGTCGACCTTGACGCGCACGGTGGTCTTGGTTTCGGGCTCAGTCTTGGCAGCCGCGCTCAACTTCACATCCAGCTTGCGATCAGCGCTGGCGATCGGCAGGAACGCCAGGCCCAGCGCAC
>RCUJ01000296.1_pt1 | contig 29024 bp, 27 predicted proteins | sample 2166321 | NCBI WGS metagenome assembly RCUJ01 (sample SAMN09932808, study PRJNA488358) | compost metagenome | feature: garden; material: soil; isolation source: compost soil in an enriched community after 118 h of incubation | place: Germany: Experimental Botanical Garden Goettingen | collected... | reverse complement strand
AATCCATTCGAAAGTGTACGAACTTTTGCTGCGACAATTGGTTCGGAAATGGCTGAAACTGTTTTTGGGGAAACCCATTATAGCGTATTGTTTTTTATTGGGTCTTTGCTTTTCATTTTCTCATTTATACTAAACGCAGTGGCAGAATTTTATGTAAAAGGAAAATTAATCAAAAAATTCCAAGGTAAATAAACATGGAAAAAGCAATTAATATGTCGGAAAATCCATTTTCTAAGACTAATAATAAAGGAGGTGACATTAAAGAAAAGGCAGTTGTAGGAGTGACACAAATTGCTGTTCTTTTAATTATTGCCATTTTGTTTGTTATCTTAGGTATTATCATTTACCAAGGGCGCGAAAAATTTTCTTGGGAATTTATAAGTTCTTTTCCAACTGATGGAATGACCAAAGGAGGTATTTTTCCTGCTTTGATTGGGACTTTTATATTGGTTATTGTGATGTCGATAGCAGCGGTTCCTTTTGGAACAGTAACTGCTATATATTTAACGGAGTATGCAAAGGAAAATTCAAAATTTGCTGCCGCAGTACGATTTTCAATCAGAACATTGGCGGTAGTGCCTTCTATTATTTTTGGTCTTTTCGGACTTGGATTCTTTATCCAGTTTGTTGGAACAGGAATGGATTCTGCTTTCAATAATGGAGAATTGCATTGGGGGCAACCCAATATTCTGTGGGCTAGTTTAACAATGGCATTATTAACGCTTCCTGTGATTATTGTCTCTGTTGAAGAGGCATTAAAAACAATTCCCCGTGAATTAAGGGAAGCTAGTTTGGCCTTGGGAGCTACGAAATGGCAAACCATTAAAAATGTTGTTTTTCCAGGCTCTATTTCTGGAATTATGACAGGGACGATTCTTGCTGTAAGTAGAGGTGCTGGTGAAGTGGCTCCTATTCTATTTACCGGGGCCGCCTATTATTTGGCTACTTTACCAAAGTCTTTGAGTGATCAATTTATGAATTTGGGATACCATGTCTATATTATGTCAACACAATCTTCGGATGTGGAGAAAACAATGCCTATTCAGTTTGCAACTACCCTGGTATTGTTGATTCTTACGTTGTCATTGAATTTAGTGGCGGTAGTCATCAGATCAAGAATTAGAAGAAAAGCTAAATAATTTTCTTAATAAACAATACTATTTTAGAAGTAATAAAAATAAAATGAGAGATATAAAAATAGATGTTAAGGATTTATCGTTATATTATGGTGATAAAAAAGCCTTAAAGGAAATATCGATGCAAATCCCTGCGAATAAAGTGACGGCATTAATTGGACCTTCCGGATGTGGGAAATCAACTTTTTTGAGATGTATTAACAGAATGAATGATCTAATTCCTGATGTAAAAATTACAGGAAATATGCTTGTGGAAGGAGTTGATATCTACAATAAAGATGTCGATGTGGTGAACATTAGGAAAAAAATTGGAATGGTATTTCAAAAATCAAATCCTTTTCCTAAATCTATCTATGAAAACATTGCTTATGGTCCAAGAATAAATGGGATTAAAGATAAAGCGCAATTAAATGAGATAGTTGAAACATCATTGCGACAAGCTGCTATCTGGGACGAATTGAAGGATAGATTAGACGATTCAGCCATGGGATTGTCGGGAGGACAGCAACAACGTTTGTGTATTGCGCGAACTTTGGCGGTAAGCCCTGATATTATTTTAATGGACGAACCAGCCAGTGCTTTGGATCCTATTTCTACTTCTAAAATTGAAGAATTAGTTCATGAATTGAAAGAACAATATACGATTATCATTGTAACTCATAATATGCAACAGGCGGCAAGAACAAGTGATCACACTGCGTTTTTTTATATGGGTGAATTGATTGAAATGGGAAAAACAAATGATATTTTTACCAAGCCGGAGAAAAAGCAAACCGAGGATTATATTACCGGAAGATTCGGATAATTGTTTAATCGTATTGTCGTTTAATTGTGTAATCACTTATAATGGATTTTACTTTTAAACGTTAAACTTTTAAACCTTAAACTAAAAATTAGTAGGATGACACACTTTGAAATAGAATTAGAAAAATTAAAAAATGTAATCGTTAAAATAGGAAAGCTGGCCGAGGTTCAAGTAAGTGAATCTGTAAATGCATTGCTTTCTGAGCCTGTTGCTGAAGGAAAAGAAGTTAAAAAAACAGAACAAAAAATCGATAAATTAGATGTGAAAATCGATGAAATTTGTCAAAGTATTTTTGCTCTGCAACAACCAGTAGCTTCCGATTTGCGTTTTATCATGTCGGCCATGCAAATAAGTAATGAGATTGAGCGCATAGGTGATTTGTCTATTAGTATCATCAAAAAAACTAAAAGTATTAAAGATAAACATGATTTGATTGTTAAATTTAATATAGCCGAACTGGCAAGACAAGTTGAATTGGTGAACGTTAAAACCAATGAATGCTTTTTGACACGTGACGAAAGCACAATCACTGAAATATTTGGCTTGAATAAAACGATCAAAAGCAAATGTGATGAGGCTATAAATGGCGTTATATCAGAAATGAAAACAAATTCTAAAGCCGTCGTTTCAGGAACTAATCTTGTGATCGTTTTGAAACATCTGGAAAGGATTTCAGAACATTGTACCAATATTGCAGAGTATGTTTATTTTATGGTGAATGCAAAGATCATTAAACACGAAAAGTTTGAGGATAAAAAATCAGAAGAATAAAACATCATAGAAGTAAAAAAAATCGGAGCAGAATTAAATCTGTTCCGATTTTTTTTTGCAGGAAACTAATAAGTTATTTTGTCGCAAATTAATGATTGGGAATTCTTTTGTTTACTGATAATGTTTTAGAAAGATATGGTCTTAAAAAATCAAACAGCACTATTTTATCTCTCAAAAACTTGAAATAAATTTGCCCAATCAACAGTGTTTTCCACTAAGGGCAATCCTTTGAATCTTTCGATTTCCGAAAGAGCTTCCATTTTAAAATCATCTTGTTGGGCATAGGGAACCAAACCTTCTTCCGCTAGTTTTTTAGCTAAATAATCCTGTTCGTATTGCCCTGGCGTTGGTATGAAAAAGGCCTTTTTCTCCAGTTTTACCAAGTCCATTATGGTTGTGTAACCGGAACGGCATAATACTTTTTTACTTTCGTTAAAAGTTTGCTCCAGTTGACGCGTATTCATGAAGTTATAATAAGTAACATGGTCAATTTGCTCTTTCACCTGTTTTTTTTCAACGATACCCTTTATGAAAACTACATTTCCTTTAAATTTTAAAACTTCTTTTTTTAATTTTTCTTCGAGTAATCCCCGTTGAGGCTCGGGACCAGACAGTATAATCATCAAGTCATACACTATTGGAGTTTCTTTTTTATGCATGCGGCTTAGCGGGCCAATGTATCTGATCTTGAAGTCGGCATTTTTAAGATGACCTAATTTACCGGTTAGGTTTGTCTTATCCTCTAAATCTGGAACCCAGCATTCATGGTACTTCTTTATGATATTTTGATGGAGGATGCTCGTGATCCAGGTGGTGTTTCCTGTAAGAACATTTAATTGATGGGTTAAAAATACCGACGGCACTTTTTTGCTGATAACCCCCAAACGATTGTCAGAAATGATTCCTCCAATTTTATATTTTTTGACCCATTTCTTTATTATTTTTTTTTCTTCCCAAATGGCTTCAATCATTTTTGGGCAGTTTTTTAATAATTTCCATTTAAAATTCTTGCCATTTTTAGCATATTCAATCTGGTAGGAGGGTAATTCTAAGGTTTGTATATAGGGAAATTCTTTTTTTAATAATTCTAAAGCAATTCCGTCGGATGCGATGATTGGAATGTAATTGTTTTCCTGTAACGCTTTAATGATAGGAATGCAACGTGTGGCATGACCTAAACCCCAATTTAAGGGAGCAATTAAAATAGTCTTATTGTTAGAATTCAAATCCATTTGGCGATATATATGTTCGTTATTTAAATTTGAAAATTACTCAATGTAGTGGGGATTTGTATTTCTAAGATATTATCAAACGATTAATTTATCACGGTAAATTTACTCTTAATTAAATAAAATAGGCTGTCCAATTTTTGAACAGCCTATTTTTTATCGTTAAGTGAATGCGATTAATCCTGAAGATAGGTTTTATTCCCATTTTTATTAATGTAGTATCTGCCTCCTCTAGGGCCTGTATATACTTTTTTACCGTTGTACTCGCCTGTTACTTTGTCAGCAACTTTTGGGGCTTTCTCATTAGTTTCTTTTAGCGTTGGTGCCTTTTTAGCTGTTTTTTTTCCTTCATCTTTAATCTTGGCGTCGACCTTGTTAGTCGTAGTTTTGTTTTTTTCTTGCGCAGATTTTTCTTTTGCTTTGGTGTCAGTCTTAGTAGTAGTAGCTTTGTCTTTTCCTTTAGTGGATTCTTCTTTTACTTTAGCATCTGTTTTTTTAGTTGAGGTTTTCGAAGTTGTTTCCTTTTTTGGAGCCACTTTTTCTGTAGAAGATTTTGCTTCTTTGGTTGTCTTTTCAGTTTCAGTTTTTGTCTTCTTCTTAGCAGTAGTTTCCTGCGCGTAGAAGCTATTTGAACAAACAAAAAGCAAGCATAATAACACAATTTTTTTCATAAAAGTCTGATTTTAAAGTTTCAACATTAAAAATAAGAAATTATTTATCATTAAGGCGACATTTTTTAAGGATAATAGTTCAAAATTGATTAAAAGTAAGCTCGCAATTGCACACTTCCTGTATGAATGGTTTTACTGGATTCGCTTTTTCGACCCTGATAATTGAAGTTCACATCCAAAAATTGAGTCAGGTTTTTTTGTAATAGGAATCTCCAAGTCAGATTTTGGCCTGTTTGTAATCCTTCGAGCATTTGAAAACCCACGGACGAGAATTCATTTCCGGTGAATTTGTTTTGATAAAAGGAAATTTCTCCATTGAGGGTAACTCTTTTCTCACCCGCATACGAGAATGAAGTTCCCAGTCGGTTTTGAAGTAAAGTTTCAAAATTTCCTATTTGATTTTCTTTGTTTTGTAATTCATAAAATACATCCCAACTGGTGTTTTTTGAAAATAAATAGCTGATTTTTGGGGCAATTTGATAGCCATCGATTTGGTAATTTTTCTCGGTAAAGTTTTCTGATTTAATCGTCGTTTGTATCGTTTTTGTAAAAAATCCAAACAGCCAACTCTTCTTATATAAGTGGGTGTATTGAATTTGATGAGAGATATTTGTAGCTTCTTGTGAACCTGTTGACAGTAGGTTTTTGGACTTGTTTTGAAGATAGTTATAGGTGACAGAATGGTCTTGTTTTCCCCTGTTATAAAACAAACTGTTTCTTATGCTGGAATTTAATCCCAATATGTTTTCTTGGGATGAAGTAAAGGGATTTAGTTCAAAATTGTTACCGTCACTTTCTATTTTTCTGTCAATAATAAAGGAGGTTTGATTGTAAAAATACGAAAGTGCTTTTTTGAAACCAGTTTCGTTTTGCCATTGATTTGGGTTTAGCGTAAGCGATTGTGAGAATTTATTCTGATGGGTTTTGATGTAAATACGGTTGGGTAAAAACACACGGATGTATTTGGCCTGATCAATAAATGGGGCAACCTCAAATTCCTCCAGTTCTTGAATCCCATTGCCATTGTAGTCATTCCAAGTATATACGCCTTGGCCTGCCGGGACTTCCAGATAAGTGAATTCCTGTTGTGGGATGGTTCCGGAATTCGTTTCATAAACGGTTGCGCTTTGAATTAATTGATTAAAAAAACGGTCATTGTACAGTATTCTGGAATTCAAAGAAGATTCTTTTTCAATAGTCTCATTGACAAAATCTAAGATTCTGTAATTCATATAGACAGATAAATCACTTTTTTTTGTTTGTAATACTTTCGATTTTAAAATATAGGTTTGAGATGAATTGACGCGCGCTATCAATCCGTTTTGTAAACTGTCATTGGCTCTTTTTAAATAACCCAATTCTACAAAAACTTTTGTGCTGTCGCCACGTCCCGTAAAAAAACCAACTTCTGAGAACCGTTGACTGATGGCAGAGAATTGATTGGTCGCTTTGTCTTTTTCTTGGTTGTCCTCCAGTCTAAGGCTACTTCCAATCCAGTTTTTACTGAAATGGTAACGTACTTGGGATTGGTTTCTTAAGAATTTTGAGGTTGAAACATTGCTGTCGCTTTTTAAGAAACTTCCCTGGCTTTGAATTGTCCAGTCTTTCAATTTAAAAATTCCATCTATGATATGTCTGTTGCCGGAAAAGTTCTCAGAAAAATCCAGTTTTTCAAATTGATAGGTTAGAAATCCTTTGTTTGGGGTATTTGTTTTTGGGTTTAAATCAAAATTAAGTCCCGAAACCAGGAAACTCTGATTTCCAGATGTGGTAGTTTCTAAATTCCAATCCCTGTTAAATTCAATGTTGTAGAGGCGTTCAACTGAAGCGAAATTTTCCTGTACAAATTGGTAATTGGCAAAAGCATCAATATTCCAATTTTTTGAAAACAGACGCTGCTTGGCATTTATTTTACCGGCCAAACCTTTGTTGTTATTGTCGTCTAATGATGAAAATAAGTTTTTATCATTGTTGCTTATTCCCAGTTCAAAAGCAACAGCTGTCTTTTCGGTAGGTTTATAGGAACCTAAAAAGGTCGCCACTTGTACTTTGGTTGGAGCTACTAATTGTATGATGGGTTCATAATCTCCTTGGGGAATTCCGTTTATAGGTTCGGTGTATTGGTAAATTCTATCTATAGTTGCAGTATTTGCCAAAATATAATTCCCTTTGTTGGCGCCTACCTGACTAAAGTCAACGTTAAATAGTTGGTCTTCGGGATTATTTGAATATTCAAAAACTTCAATACCATTTACGATTGTTTTTTTGTAAAGTACTTTGTTGTCAGAATACGAATCTTCATAAGCAGAAGGTGAAATCATTAAACTAGGGTTATCTCCGGCATTGATTAAGATCTGTGCCTGTTCTTCAGTTAGGTTTTGTTGCAACGGTTGGTTTTTTATATCACTTTCAGAATATAAATAACCGCTAAAACTCCATTTTTTACTTTCATGGGTAGCTCCGGTATAGGTGAAAAAGCGGGTATAGTTTCTATCCGAATATTGATATTCTATCGAAATTCGCATTTCAGAAGTAATAATGAAAAGGGAAGTGAAAATAATTTCTCCAGCATTATAATCAATTATATAATCATGATTTTCGCCGCGCCTTAGTAGAATTCCGTTAACATAAACCCGTTCCGAACCGGAAATTACCAAGACATACAACTCTCCATTTTGTCCTTTTAATTTGTAAGGACCCTGATTGCCTTCCTGACCGGCGAAATCGCTTTTGGCATATTGCCCTTTGACCAATGCCACAGATGCAAAAACGTTAGTGCTGTTGTTTTCTGTTCCAAAGTCAAAATTTGTTGAGAGGCCTTGTACCTTTTTATTGAAATTGAGGAATTGCGTTTTTTTATTTTCAAGGAAAACATCACCAGCCCGGATATTCCAGTCATCGCTAAAAACTTCCATGAATATATTGTCAAACTGATCCAGTTTTTGCGAATAGCCACCATCTTGCAAAGGAATATTATTGTCTTGGATGGAGGCCCGTAAACTTACTTTTTCAGAAATTTTTCCGGTGATTTGCAAATCCAGATTGGAGTTTAAAACGGTATTTTGATTATTCCCCACAGTTACACCACGGGTAATGCTTCCGGAAGTATTTAATCCGTCAAACGGAATGTTTTTTTTAGGATTGTCTGTTCGTATCTGATATAAATTTTCCGATGTTGCCTTATTACTCACAACACGGCTTGGGTCGTAAATGTGGTATTCTTTGGTTAAATAATCCGGTAGTTTTAAATATTGAACCGTAACGGAGTCGGATGTCAGCGTCGTGTTTTCTTTAAAGAGTAAGGTTCCTTTTTGGAAGTCTATTTTGTAGAAGGTAGTGTCAACAAGGTTGTTTTTGGCGTCAAGCAATTTAAAAAAATCGGAATTGATGCTTTTGTTTTCGAGATGAATGGTGTCCTTTGAAAAGGGAATTTTTTTGGTTTGGTATAACGGACTATTTTCCTGCGCCTGTAGCCCAGAAAAATACCCGATTACTATCCAAAAAAGTAATTTCTTCAACATAAATGTTATAACTCGAAAGTCCCAAAAGTAGTATTTATAATCGGAAAATTGGTTGCTGCGTATTTTTTGCTTTTTTGAAGGAGTAAGTTTTTTTGTCTTTTGAAGGAGATAAAAAAAAGGAAGCCAAATGAATGACCTCCTTTCTTTCAAATTAACAATTTTTATAACTTATTCTTTAGTCACCACCTGCATGGTTTCACGACTCACTTGTTTCAATAAAACTATTTTGTTTTTCTCAACGGTCTGAGCTGCATTTTCATTGAAATGTCGGATAGTGTATAAGGTTACATTTTCATCAAATTCGACTTTGAATTTCTTTGAAAGAATTGCATTCAATTCATTGAAATTGTCAAATTTGTCTTCTACGCAAACAGAAAAACTAATCGCAGAATTCTGAATCAGGTTTACTTTTATTTTAAATTGATGAAATAAGGCAAAGATTTCGCTGATGTTTTCTTCCATGATAAATGAAAAGTCAATAGAAGAAAGGGAAATCAATAGTTGGTTTCTTTTTACAATAAAACAAGGTAAATAAGGTTCTAAATCGACTCCTTTTGAGACACTGGTTCCTTTTAGTAACGGATTGATAAACGATTTTACGTATAAAGGAATTTCCTTTTTTTGTAGCGGCTGTAAAGTTTTTGGGTGAATTACAGTTGCGCCATAAAAAGCTAATTCGATAGCCTCGCGATAGGAAATCTGATTTAATAAACTGGCGTTTTCAAAATAACGTGGATCAGCGTTCATCACCCCAGGTACATCTTTCCAGATGGTTACGCTTTCTGCATTCAAACAATAAGCAAAAATGGCAGCGGTATAATCAGAACCTTCACGACCCAAGGTTGTGGTGAAATTATTTTCGTCAGAACCCAAGAAACCTTGCGTAATATTTAATATTTTGCCTTTCACGTTATTGGCAATATTTTTCTGAGTCAATTCCCAGTCGACTTCAGCGTCTCTGTAATTAGCATTGGTTTTAACAAAATTACGAACATCCAACCATTGGGTTTTTATCCCCATGAAACTCATGAAATGACTTAAAATGGTGGTTGAAATTAATTCACCAAAGCTTACAATTTGATCGTACACAAAATTGTAATTTGGTGATTTGTTATGCGCCAGAAAATATTCTAAATCTGCAAATAAGGTATTTACAGCAGCGAAAACTTCATTTTTTTCGTCTTCAAACAAATCCAACAAAATTTGATTGTGGTATTTTTTTACTTCTTGTACGGAAGAATTTAATTCGGCCGATTTCTCAAAATAGTTCTTTATAACCAGTTCCAGTGCATTTGTGGTTTTTCCCATTGCGGAAACCACTAATAAGACATCTTCGTAACCTACTTTTTGTAAAACGTCATATACGTTTTTAATCCCATCGGCATCTTTTACAGAAGCACCGCCAAATTTGAATACTCTCATATTTTTTAAAAAATGTATTTTTTATTCTATTTATTTTAATTTGTTTTCAACGAAATAGTTGATAGCTTCCTCGCTCATTTGCGCCACTTTCCAGTCATCTAATACGACGGCCCCTGATTTTTCGTAAAATTCGATGGCTGGTGTATTCCAATCCAGGACATTCCATTCAATTCTTCTCACTTTGTCCTTCTTGCCTTGTTTGATGATTTCAGAATATAAGGCATAACCCAATCCTGATCCTCGCATTTTATCTTTTACCACTAAGTCTTCTAAATGAATAGTTTTTCCTTTCCAGGTAGAAAATCTATAGTAGTACAATGCAATACCAACAATTTCCTTCGTCGTTTTGCTATCGCTCGGGTCATTGTCAACTTCAGCTACAAAAACATGAAACAGAGGATTTGGACCAAAACCATCCCGAACTAAATCGTCAACAGTTACTAAGACTGCATCCGGTTCTTTTTCAAATTCAGCCAACTCTTTTATAAGTCCTAAAACGGCTTGCATGTCTTCCGGAGTTCCTTTTCTGATATTCATAATTTTTGATTTTTAATGGTTTTTTATTATGCTAAATTGCGATTTAAGGCACTAAAATACCACTTTAAATAGCAAATATACAATACTGCTAAACTAAATAAATAGTATTCAATTTGTTTTCACAAAAAAACCGATATTTGTGACTTCAAAACAACTACAACGATTTCGTAATGGAAGAACGCAACAAAACCTTAGGTGAATTTATCATCGAAAATCAAAATGCCTTTCAATATTCGTCAGGCGAATTATCCCGAATTATCAACTCTATTCGACTGGCGGCAAAAGTGGTCAATCATAAAGTGAATCAAGCAGGATTGGTAGACATCGTTGGTGCAGCCGGAGAACAAAACATTCAAGGGGAAGACCAACAAAAATTAGATGTTTACGCTAATGAAATTTTTATTCAAACTTTAATTAATCGTGAAATTGTATGCGGAATTGCTTCCGAAGAAAATGACGATTTTATTACCGTGCAAGGTTCAGATAACAACCACAATAACAAGTATGTGGTTTTAATGGATCCCTTGGATGGTTCATCTAATATTGATGTGAATGTTTCGGTAGGAACAATTTTTTCTGTTTTCAGAAGAATCACGCCTATAGGAACTCCGGTTACTCTTGAAGATTTTTTACAACCCGGCATCAATCAAGTGGCAGCGGGATACGTGATTTATGGGACTTCAACCATGTTGGTTTATACTACCGGTCACGGCGTAAACGGATTTACCTTGAATCCTGCGATTGGGACTTTCTATTTATCACACCCAAAAATGAGATTTCCTGAAGATGGAGTTATTTACTCGATTAATGAAGGGAACTATGTTCATTTTCCTCAAGGTGTAAAAGATTATATCAAATATTGTCAGTTGGAAGAAGGAGACAGGCCATATACCTCACGTTACATCGGAAGTTTAGTGTCCGATTTTCATCGTAATATGATTAAAGGCGGGATTTATTTGTATCCAACGAGTTCCAAAGCGCCTAAAGGAAAATTGCGATTGTTGTATGAATGCAATCCTATGGCTTTTATTGCTGAACAAGCAGGAGGAAAAGCTTCTGATGGATTTAATCGAATTATGGAAATTCAGCCGACAGAATTACATGAAAGAGTTCCGTTCTTTTGCGGAAGCTTTAACATGGTAGAAAAGGCTGAAGAATTTATGCATAAAGCTAAGTTAAGTAAATATTAGAATTAAAAAGGCTCCCAGATTTTGGAAGCCTTTTTTTAGTTTTTTAGTTTTTTTATTTCGAAAAAGTGAGTGCTTTATTTGTACATGTTTTTCATTTCATAAATGAAAGTTTCCAAATCTACTTTTTTGTCTACCAATGCCAGTGCTTTGTGTACAATGTAACCTGCGTTACTTGGAGTGAAACCCAATGCAACCGCAAATTTGGTTAACAGATGTTCTTGCTTGTCTCCCAGTTGATGATCTCTATGTACAATTCGCGACAAAGTGTATAAGGCCTCTAGTCTTTCAAGGTATAAATAAGGAGGATCTATGGGATATTTTGTAGGGTCTTTTAAGATCTCCTCATATTCTTCTTTTGAAATTTCAAGGTCAATGGCTAATTTGTCCAAGAACTTTCTTTCTTCTTCTGAAATGTGTCCATTGGCATAAGCCACATTGACAACTGCGGAAAATTTCCCTCTGTTTCTTTGGTTGAATTCGCTGCTGAATAAGTCTGAAAATGGCATAATAGTTAGTTTTATATAACATAAAGATAATTCTTTTTTGATAATTGGTCTCAATTTTCCTCCTAAATTTTGTTTGATTTGAGTCTTTTTTAACAAATGATTTGTTCTGTTCTAAATCATCATTTTCAAAATTAATCGTAAGTTTACGACCCCATAATCAATTTAATAAATTAGCTTTCTATGTCAGAATTTTGGATTTACTTTCAAATAGGATTAAAACATGTTTTGGATATCCATGCCTACGATCATGTATTGTTTTTAATAGCATTAGCCGTTCCGTTTTCTTTTAGTGATTGGAAACGAATAGTACTTTTGGTAACACTTTTTACAGTAGGTCATACGATGGCATTGTTGCTTTCTGTATATGGTATTGTAGCGATTAAAGTAAATGTTGTAGAGTTGTTAATTCCGATAACGATATTAATAACAGCTTTGTTTAATCTTTTTAATGCGGGTAAATCAAGTAAAAAAGAAAGCATAAATTTAATATTCTTTGTTACCCTGTTTTTTGGGATTATTCATGGATTAGGGTTTTCAAATTATTTTAAAACTATTCTTGGAGGGAGTGCCAATTCAAAATTAATACCCTTGGCAGAATTTGCATTGGGAATCGAGGCTGCCCAAATTGTGGTGGTATTTGTGGTTTTGGTTTTGTCGTATATTGTGCAAACCGTTTTTAGATTTTCGAAGCGGGATTGGACTTTGGTGATGTCTTCGTTTATAATAGGAGTAGTTTTGCCAATGATTATTGAAAGTGAAATTTGGAACAGATAAAATAAAATGGAGATAGAAAAAATAAATAAATACGATAAAGCCTATCTTAGGATTGCTAAAGAATGGAGTCTTTTGTCGTACTGCAAACGCAAACAGGTTGGTGCTATTATCGTAAGAGATCGAATGATTATTTCAGATGGTTATAACGGAACACCATCAGGTTTTGAAAATTGCTGTGAAGATGAAGAAGGATTAACCCGTTGGGATGTTTTACACGCTGAGGCAAATGCTATTCTAAAAGTGGCTAAATCTACACAGTCTTGTGAAGGGGCTACTTTGTATATCACTCTTTCGCCTTGTAAAGAATGTAGTAAATTGATTCATCAATCAGGAATAAAAAGAGTGGTTTATCATAATGGATATCGTGATGATTCAGGAATCCAGTTTTTAATTAAAGCGGGGATAGATGTAATGCATATTCCAGTATTAGAAGAATAATGAAGTTTAATGCGAAATATTTGCCTATTGTTATCGGAGCTTCCCTGGCGGTGGGAATACTTCTTGGCGGGCTATTGAATTTTCCTGATCAAAATCAATTTTTCGCAAAAAACAATTCTAAAACTAAGCTTAATAAACTTATTGATTTTATTGATAAAGAGTATGTTGACGATGTAAATACGGATTCGATAGTGAATCTTACGGTAGATAATATTTTGGCAAAATTAGACCCGCATTCTGTTTATATTCCACCAAGCGAACAAGCAGGTGTCATTGAAAATATGAAAGGGAATTTTGTTGGGATTGGGGTGAACTTTTACATGTACAATGATTCGGTTGCAGTCATAAAACCGGTTGATAATGGTCCTTCGGCAAAAGCGGGGATAAAAGCGGGAGACCGAATTTTGTATGCCGATAAAACCAAGTTGTTTGGACGAAAATTGCCAAATGACAGTTTGTTTTCTAAATTAAAAGGAACTGTCGGTTCAGAGTTAGTAGTGACGGTTTACAGAAAATCGGAACGTAAAAAATTAAAAATAAAAATAAAGAGAGACGTTATTCCGATAAAAAGCGTCGATGTTGCCTTGCTTTTGAATTCAACAACAGCTTATATAAAAATCAATCGTTTTGCCGAAACTACTTATGAGGAATTCAAAAAAGGTCTCGATAAGTTACAAAAACAGGGCGCAAAATCACTTGTTATTGATGTTCGGGATAATGGTGGAGGTTATATGGAAGAAGCGATCGCTATTGCAGATGAATTGTTGAAAGACAAGCAATTGATTGTTTTTACCAAAAATAAAAATGGCAACATTGACAAAACATTTGCTACTGAAAAAGGTAGTTTTGAAAACGGAAATGTATTTGTGTTAATCAATGAAAACAGTGCTTCTGCCAGTGAAATCCTTGCTGGGGCAATTCAGGATAACGACAGGGGGACAATTGTGGGTCGTCGTTCTTTTGGTAAAGGGCTGGTGCAGCGCGAAATGGATTTTCAGGACGGTTCAGCTGTTCGGCTGACTATTGCCAGATATTATACGCCAACAGGACGTTCCATTCAAAAACCATATTCAAAAGGAAATGAAAGTTATTTTAAAGAATCAGATTCCCGTTTTGAAAATGGCGAATTATACGAAAAGGACAGTATAAAAGTTAGTGATACCTTGAAGTTTAAAACTAAGAAAGGGAAAATCGTTTACGGTGGCGGAGGTATTGTTCCTGATGTTTTTGTTCCGCTAGAGGTGGAGCATGGTAATGAAAGTACTGCTTATATAATGCAATCAGGTGTTGTAGGTCATTTTGTATTCGAGCAATTAGATAAAAACAGAGATGCATTCAAAGGACTGACTTTTGAGCAATTTAAATCCAAAATGAATGCAACTGATTTGTATTTCAATGCGTTTCAAAAGTATATTTTTGAGAATGGCTTGGATTTGAAATTTAAAACAAGTAAATCGTTGGTGAAGCGTTATCTTAATGCGGAATTTGCCCGACAATTGTATGGTGAAAATTACTACTATGAACTTATAGTAAAAGACGATGCAATGATAAAAACGGTTTTAGGAAAAGTTAGTTCTAAATAGGATGCCTCCGCAATTAGAATTGGAGTAGTTTTATCTAATACTATCGTGAGCATGAGTCTGTACTCCGCCATTCCATAAAGTAAGAATGTCTGTGGCAACGGCAGCACCACTTCCTGCAGCAATAGCCAGTTGGCTTCTCCATCCCGCCAATGTTCCAATTACATAAATACCATCAGCAACTTTGTGGTCATTATTTCGCAATTGAATGCGTTGTTTTTCGGGTAGAGATTTTTGATGTGGTTCTACAAATTGCATCAAGCCTTCGATGGCGAAAGTATTTGCAGAGCCAATTCCTACGACAAGAGTTTTGGTGGTATAGGAATTTTTAGTTGTAATTACTGTAAATTTTGGGTATTCCCCTTCGATTCGTATTACTTTTTCGTTGGGAATTTGTGTAATATGAGGATAAGTATCTGATAAATGGGAAATACTTTCCGTTAGTAAGTTGGAGCCTAATGTGCCGGGAGTAATTCCATACGCATTGTTGAATAATGCTTCCTGAAGGGCAGAAGTCTTTTGATGGGTAAAAACACCTATTTTTTTGTCAGTAACAAAGGATTTGTTTTTTGCCGAGCCTAAAACAAGTGCACAAGACATTCCTGAAACGCCTCCTCCAATTATCAGAACATCAAACATTATTATAGCTCGTCATTCATTTTCTCTTCTATCTTTTTAGACATTCTAAAAATCAAAAGAATTAAAACGGCACAGAAAGAAGCTGCGATTCCAATAAAAGCAACTACGCTGTCTCCTTGAAATGGATTTTTGAAGTCAAGCAGGGTAATGTTGAATACAATTAACGCCAATGCTAAAACAACCAAAACGCTAGTAAAGATTTTCATAATATGATTATTTTTTGTTTTTTATTGTAAAAAGAATAGTTCAGGAAATTTGTCAACATATAAGGTGTTTTCGAAAATCGGAACTACTTTATAAAGAACATCGGGGGTAAATTTATGAAAATTTATTTTAGACGAACAAACCTTTAACATTAGCAGCGAATAATTTAACAGCAATAGCAAGGAGTACTACGCCAAAAGCCTTGCGAATAACGCCAAGACCATTCTCTCCTAGCATTTTTTCCAGCTTAGAAGATGATTTTAAAACGATATAAACCAAGATGATATTCAGGATAATCGCAATAACGATGTTTATAGTGTGAAATTGAGAACGCAAAGAAAGTAAAGTAGTCATTGTTCCTGCTCCTGCAATGAGGGGGAAGGCAAGTGGAACAATCGAGGCAGAATTGGCTTCTTCGTCACGATAAAGTCGAATTCCTAAAATCATTTCCAATGCGAGAAAGAACAATACAAACGAACCAGCCACGGCAAAAGAATGAACATCAATGCCAATTAAGCTTAAAAATTGTTCACCGATAAACAAGAAAACAATCATTATGATACCGGCAACAACAGAAGCTTTCTCAGATTCGATATGACCATGTTTTGCTCTTAAATCAACAATAATAGGAATAGTTCCCACGATATCAATTACGGCAAAAAGTACCATTCCAACAGTGATTATTTCTCTAAAGTCTATTTCTAACATACCTTTTTTTATTTGCAAAGGTAAACTTTTTGTTACATTTTTATGTAAAACAGGTAGGAGATGTGATAAATTACGGTTATTTCTGTTGTTCTTGAATTTGGATTTATAGTGTCTGGATTTTTTGTATGTTATTTATTACTAGTTTTTTATATTTATTTAAGGTGTTTTTTATCTTTCTGAAAAGCGACTAATATCCTTTTTTATATGAAGTAGAATCAAAGACTTTGATTACCTTTGCACTTTATAATCACAGTACTTTATATAATGTTTCAATTAGGAAAAACCATAGTTTCAGAGGATATCCTCGAAAAAGAATTTGTTTGTAATTTATCAGCCTGTAAAGGCGCTTGTTGTATTGATGGTGATGCAGGTGCTCCCTTAAATGATGAAGAAACTAAAATTTTAGAGGCTATTTATCCGAAAGTGAAACCTTTTCTGCGTAAAGAGGGTATTGCTGCTATTGAAGCACAAGGAACCTGGGTTAAAGGTGTAGATGGTGATCTCGAAACGCCATTGATTGATAATAAAGATTGTGCCTATGTGATTTTTGACGGTAAAACGGCGCTTTGTGGTATTGAACAAGCTTACAATCAAGGAATAGTCGACTGGAAGAAACCTGTTTCCTGTCATTTGTATCCGATAAGAGTGAAAGACTTTACTGAATTTGTTGCTGTTAATTATGATAAATGGGACATTTGTGATGATGCCTGTTCTTTAGGAAAAGAGCTTGAAGTGCCTGTATATAAATTTGTCAAGGAAGCTTTGATTAGAAAGTTTGGTGAAGACTGGTATGCAGAACTCGAAAAAGTGGCTCAGGAAATGAAAAAACCGTAACTCAAAGAGCGGTAAATAATCTTATATTTTTCGAAGCAATTGCAGTTGATTTAAATCAAAAAAAAATGCGGAAGAGAAGCAAAAAAAAATTTCGATTAAAATGAAATTTTACTTGTTTCTTATTTCTGAAATCCTATATTTTACGGTGCTTTAGAGGTTTTTTAAATTTTTTAAAATATTGATTTTCAGTTTTTTAAAAAAATGTATGAAAAATATTTAAAACAGAGGCTTTGTTAAAAACTAGAGCGGATTGTGAATAAGTTTGACTTTTATTAACCGCAATATTTCGCAATCTTTGTAACTCTCAAAAAGCATAAAAATTCAAAAAAAATAAAAGCATAATGACTCAAGTTGAACCAATTTTACAAGAAAACAAAAACCGTTTCGTTATTTTTCCGATAAAACATCATGATATCTGGGAATGGTATAAAAAAATGGAAGCCAGTTTCTGGACTGCTGAGGAAATTGATTTGTCTCAGGATTTAAATGATTGGAACAATAAATTGAATGATGATGAGAAATATTTCATCAAACATATTCTTGCTTTTTTTGCAGCTTCAGATGGAATTGTAAATGAAAATCTTGCTGAGAATTTTGTGAATGAAGTACAGTATGCTGAAGCTAAATTCTTTTATGGTTTTCAAATCATGATGGAAAATATTCATAGTGAAACGTATTCGCTTTTGATTGATACCTATGTGAAAGATGAGACAGAAAAAGACGATTTATTCAATGCTTTAGATGTTTTTCCTGCGATTAGAAAAAAAGCGGATTGGGCATTGAGATGGATTGAGTCAGATTCTTTTGCTGAAAGATTAATTGCTTTTGCAGCAGTGGAAGGGATTTTCTTTTCAGGTGCATTCTGTTCTATTTATTGGTTGAAAAAACGTGGTTTGATGCCAGGTTTAACATTTTCTAACGAGTTGATTTCCCGTGACGAAGGTGTTCATTGTGACTTTGCAGTGCATTTGCATAACCACCACTTGGTGAATAAAGTGCCAAAAGAAAGAATTAGAGAAATTATTGTTGACGCGTTAAATATTGAAAGAGAATTTATTACAGAATCACTTCCTGTGAGTTTGATCGGGATGAATGCGGTATTAATGACTCAGTACCTGGAATTTGTTGCGGATAGATTATTAGTAGAATTAGGTTGTGACAGAGAATACAATACCACAAATCCATTTGATTTTATGGACATGATTTCACTTCAGGGAAAAACAAATTTCTTTGAGAAAAAAGTTGCAGAATATCAAAAGTCCGGTGTGATGAATACGGATGGTGACGCTCAGAAAATATCTTTCGATGCTGATTTTTGATTTGAAATAAGGTCAAAGGCCTTTTCGGGTTTCGAGCCCGGATAAACAAAATTTTCATTAAAGCCCAAATTATTATATAGGTTAATGCCACTCTGGTAGTTATCAGAAGCAGTCTTATTTTTTTGTGTGTGAATCTGAAGTGAAGAATCATACACAAAAAGGTATAAGTGAACAGCGGTATTAGTCACAAAGAAACATTCATTGTTATGAATTCCTACGTTCGTAACTAATAACTTATAATTCGAAATTGTATGTATGTAGTAAAAAGAGATGGTCACAAAGAACCAGTAATGTTTGACAAGATTACCGACAGAATTAAAAAATTATGTTACGGCTTGAACGAATTGGTGGATCCCGTTAAAGTAGCGATGCGTGTTATTGAAGGTTTGTATGATGGTGTTTCAACCTCTGAACTGGATAATCTTGCTGCCGAAACTGCTGCCTCGATGACGATTGCGCATCCGGATTATGCACAATTGGCTGCCCGTATTGCTATTTCTAATTTACATAAAAACACCAACAAATCATTCTCAGAAACGATGAATGAGATGTACCATTATATCAATCCAAGAAACGGTCAGGAGGCACCTTTGCTTTCTGAAGAAGTGCATAAAGTGATTATGGATAATGCAGAATACTTGAATTCGCACATTATTTATAACCGAGATTTTAATTATGATTATTTTGGTTTCAAAACATTGGAACGTTCTTATTTGTTAAAAATAAACGGAAAAATTGTTGAAAGACCACAACATATGTTGATGCGTGTTTCTGTTGGAATTCACTTAGATGATTTGGCATCCGTGATTGAAACTTACGATTTAATGTCGAAAAAGTTCTTTACACATGCTACGCCAACTTTGTTTAATGCCGGGACACCAAAAGCACAAATGTCTTCTTGTTTCCTTTTGGCTATGCAAGATGATAGTATCGATGGTATTTATGATACCTTGAAACAAACAGCAAAAATTTCACAATCAGCGGGAGGAATTGGTCTTTCTATTCACAATGTAAGAGCAACCGGTTCTTATATTCGTGGTACCAATGGTACTTCTAACGGAATTGTTCCAATGTTACGTGTATTCAATGATACGGCACGTTACGTAGATCAAGGTGGAGGAAAACGTAAAGGTAGTTTTGCGATTTATATTGAAACTTGGCATGCAGATATTTTTGAGTTTTTGGACTTGAAAAAGAATACCGGAAAAGAAGAAATGCGTGCAAGAGACTTGTTCTTTGCGATGTGGACTTCCGATTTATTCATGAAGCGTGTTCAGGAAGACGGTTATTGGACTTTGATGTGTCCTAACGAATGTCCAGGATTGTACGATGTGTACGGAGAAGAATTTGAGGCCTTGTACACCAGTTATGAGAAACAAGGAAAAGGAAGAAAAACCATCAAAGCACATGAATTGTGGGAGAAAATTTTGGAATCACAAATTGAAACCGGAACACCATACATGTTGTATAAAGATGCAGCCAACAGAAAATCCAACCAGAAAAATTTAGGTACTCTTCGTTCATCGAATTTATGTACTGAGATTATGGAGTTTACATCCAAAGATGAAATTGCGGTTTGTAACCTGGCTTCACTTTCATTACCAATGTTTGTTGAAAATAAAAAATTCAATCACGAATTGTTGTTTACTGTTACCAAACGCGTAACCAGAAACCTGAATAAAGTGATTGACAGAAATTATTATCCGGTAAAAGAAGCTGAAAATTCTAATATGCGTCACAGACCAGTTGGTCTTGGAGTGCAAGGATTAGCCGATGCTTTTATTATGTTGCGTATGCCTTTTACAAGTGATGAGGCTAAAAAATTAAACCAGGAGATATTCGAAACTTTATATTTTGCAGCTGTTACCGCTTCGATGGAAATGGCTAAAGAAGAAGGGCCGTATTCTACTTTCAAAGGTTCACCAATTTCGCAAGGAGAATTCCAATACAATTTATGGGGACTGAAAGATGAAGAATTATCAGGACGTTGGGACTGGGCTTCATTGAGAAAAGAAGTAATGGAGCACGGAGTAAGAAACTCGTTATTGGTGGCGCCAATGCCAACCGCTTCAACTTCTCAAATTTTGGGTAACAACGAAGCTTTCGAACCTTACACTTCAAACATTTATACCAGAAGAGTACTTTCTGGTGAATTTATCGTAGTGAACAAACATTTGTTACACGATTTAGTAGAACGTGGTTTATGGAACGAAACCTTGAAGCAGGAATTAATGAGAAATAATGGTTCTGTTCAAGACTTGGATATTCCGCAAGATTTGAAAGAACTGTATAAAACCGTTTGGGAAATGTCGATGAAAGACATTATCGATATGTCACGTCAACGTGGTTATTTTGTTGATCAATCGCAATCATTGAATTTGTTTATGCAAAATGCCAATTATTCAAAACTGACTTCAATGCATTTTTATGCATGGCAATCGGGCTTGAAAACGGGAATGTATTATTTAAGAACAAAAGCTGCGGTTGATGCGATTAAATTTACATTGAACAACGATAAAAAAGTGGAACCGGTTGAAATTAAAGCGGCACCTGTTGCTGCAGCGGTAGAAGCAACAGTAGAACCAGCGGTGGAAATGACTGCTGAAGAATATAGAGCGATGATTGAATTAGCTAAAAACGCAGGGCCAGACGAATGTGAAATGTGTGGTTCTTAAAAAGTTTTAGAGTAATAATTTATTAATAGGAACAGCCGTCAATTTTGATGGCTGTTTTTTTTTAAATAGATCCAATTTAAAAGTGTATCTTAATCGCTACAAAAAATATAAATTTAAAAACAATTATTAGTAGCGTATGGAAACAAGAGAATTTAGAATTACGGATGAAATGTTGGCAACACAGGGACAAAGATTTTTAAATTATGTTATAGATTTAATAATCCAATATGTTATAATTTTTGCTTTAGGAACTCTTTTCTCCATACTTTCCTTGTTGACAGGATATACAGGGATATTAGAATGGATAGGTTCAATGGGGGATTTAGAAGGTTATCTGGTTTTCTTTTTCATCATGATTTTGTACTATACTTTGTTTGAAAGTTTATGCTCACGGACTATTGGGAAATTTATAACCAAAACTATTGTGGTTAATGAGGACGGCTCAAAACCGGACAGTCAGATTATTTTGAGACGCACTTTATGCCGCTTAATTCCTTTTGATGGTCTTTCTTTTTTAGGGTCGGGTAGAGGTTGGCATGATAGTATTACAGATACTTATGTAGTTGATAAAAGATTAATGGATGAAAAGATGCAATTGCTTTCTGCCTTTGACCAAATTGGTAAAGATTCTGAAGTTTAAAAAAGTGTTTTTTAGGATGTGTTGATGTATTATAGTGATTATAAAAACAAAACCTTACGCTTCTTTTTAAATACTGCTTTCAGGCTGAAAATATTTTTCTATTTTTACTTTATAAGAAACTTGAATGAACTTTTTTAGGATATTCTTAAAAGAAAAAGACTCATTCTGATAGCCGATTTAATGTATTACTTATCTAAAACACTGTTCTTTCCTCCTGTTTCAGAGGCTGATTCTGATGGAATTCTTGCTGTTGGCGGGGATTTGTCGCTGGAACGTTTGCAACTCGCTTATAACAGTGGTATTTTTCCTTGGTTTGAAGAAGATGATCCGATACTTTGGTGGTCTCCGAATCCGAGAATGGTTCTATTCCTGGATGAATTGATTGTTTCGAAAAGTATGCGAAATATTCTGAATCGGAATATTTTTAAAGTGACGTTCAACCAGAATTTCAGGGATGTTATTTCGTATTGTCAAAACATAAAGCGTGACGGTCAAAATGGGACTTGGATTACCAATGACATGATTGAGGCCTATTGTAAATTACATGAATTAGGCATAGCCAAATCGGTTGAAGTTTGGCAGGATAATGAATTGGTCGGTGGTTTATACGGGATTGATTTGGGTCATGTTTTTTGTGGTGAAAGTATGTTTTCTAAAGTCTCCAATGCTTCTAAAGTGGCTTTTATCGCTTTGGTCAACCAATTAAAAGCAGCGAATTACAAACTTTTGGATTGTCAGGTTTATAATCCGCATCTCGAAAGTTTGGGCTGCCGTGAAATTGACAGGGAAACTTTTATGGCAATTTTGAAGAATAAATAATTGTCCAAAAGACACAGCCTGATTTTTACTTCAATAGTAGCCCGCTTATTTTACGGATTGAACGAATTTACACGGATTTTTATATAGATTTTAATCAGTGTAAATCCGTTCAATCGGTGTTATCCGTCTGCCATTTTTTTAGATAATACTGCGAACTATGCATCTTTCTAAAATGTCAACTTTGTAAAACTCCAATTCAAAGTGTTAAAGAGTACCAATTCATTTTCTAATGTTGGTAAATCCATTATCAGTTTTAAGGTTTCGTGGGCCATCATGGTCCCAATAATTCCAGGTAAGGTTCCCATAACGCCATTCAGATTGCAATTGGGGACATCTTTCGGATTTGGTGGTTCCGGAAACAAATCCCGAAGGTTTTTAGTTCCATTATGATTGAAAACTGCCATCTGACCTTCAAATTTCAAGATGCTGCCATAAATCAATGATTTTTTCAATGCTACACAGGTATCGTTCACCAAATAACGGGTAGCAAAATTATCAGAACCATCTACAATCACATCAAAATTCTGAATGATTTGAACGGCGTTTTCAATACTTAGTTTTTCTTCAATAGCAAGTACCTGAATTAATGGATTCAATGTTTCTAAAACCGATTTTGCGGTGCTTGCTTTGGTTTGTCCGACTTGGTTTTCGGTATATAAAATTTGACGGTGTAAGTTGTGCAATTCAATTTTGTCAAAATCAACAATTCCGATAGTCCCAACTCCTGCGGTGGCGAGGTATTGTAAAATTGGACAACCCAAACCACCAGCTCCAATGACTAAAACTTTTGCTTTTTTTAGTTTTTCCTGACCCAAGTCACCTATTTCGGGTAACATCATCTGGCGGTTGTAACGTAAATAATCCTGAATAATGCTCATTTTTTTGAAATCTAAAATATTAATCTATTGTTGTATAACTCCTGTCCCAATCTTTCCAGACAGCTTCATAGCCACTTTTTGAAATAATCGCGGCAATCTCTGAAGCCGTACGCTCATCGCTGATTTCAAATTGTTCCAGAGATTGCGGGTCAACCACATAACCTCCGGGATTGGTTTTAGAACCGGCACTCATGCTGGTAATCCCTAACGGAATGATATTATCACGGAATTTTTCGTTTTCGCGGGTAGACATCGATATCTCCAGATCTTCATTCCACAAACGATAGGCGCAGATAAGTTGGGCCAGATCTTTGTCATCCATTATGAAGTTGGGTTCAATAACCCCTTCAGCAGGGCGTAACCTCGGAAAAGAAACAGTGTATTTTGTTTGCCAATAAGTTTTTTGTAAATAATCTAGATGTAAGGCATTAAAAAAACTGTCGGTACGCCAATCTTCTAATCCTAATAAAACACCCAGGCCAATTTTGTGAATTCCCGCAGTTCCCACTCGATCCGGTGTTTCTAAACGGAAATCGAAATTGGATTTTTTGCCTTTGGTATGGTATTGTTTGTAAACATCACGATGATAGGTTTCCTGATACACCAAAACAGAATAGACGCCAGCCATGTGTAATTGCTCATATTCATCTGTTGATAAAGGTTGTACTTCAACCGAAATGGTCGAAAAATCATTTTTTATCTGAGCGATAGTCTTTAAGAAATAATGAATATTGACAGTGTAATTGGCTTCGCCTGTGACCAACAAAACATGATCGAATCCTGCTTTTTTTAAAGCTTCGGCTTCTAATGTGATTTCACTTTCAGTAAGTGTTTTTCGTTTGATTTTATTGTCCAAACTAAAACCACAGTAGGTGCAAATGTTCTGGCATTCGTTGCTTAAATACAAAGGGGCATACATCTGTATGGTTTTGCCAAAACGTTTTTTGGTTAATTCGTGGCTTAGTTGTGCCATTTGCTCCAAATAGGGTTGAGCGGCCGGTGAAATCAATGCCAGAAAATCATCAAGATTACGTTTGTTTTTGGCTAGTGCATATTCGACTTCTTGTGCTGAAGTCTGGTATATTTTGGTTTGAATGGTGCTCCAATCGTACTGTTTAAAAACCGATTTAAATGTGCTCATTTTTTTTCTTTTTTTAACCGCAAGGTTTGCAAAGGTTTACGCAAGGTTCGCGAAGTTTGATTTTAGTGTTTTGGCGCAAAGTCCGCAGAGCTTTGCGAACTTTGCGCATTCTTTGTGTTCTTGACGGTTAAGTAAACTACTCGTGCAAAAAGGCAGTCAACGGGCTTGACGCTACTGCTTGTTTGTATTGTTGTCCTAGTCTTGCTTCGTAGGCTTTTCGACCGGCAATTACCGCTTCCTTGAAAGCTTCCGCCATCAGTTTCGGATGGCCGGCAACAGCAATGGCTGTATTGACCAAAACAGCATCGGCTCCCAGTTCCATCGCTTTTGCGGCATCAGATGGTGCGCCAATTCCAGCATCAATTATTACCGGAACTTTGCTTTGCTCGATGATGATTTCCAGAAAATCAATGGTTTTTAGTCCTTTATTACTTCCAATCGGAGAACCCAATGGCATTACTGCAGCTGTTCCTGCGTCTTCCAGACGTTTGCATAATACGGGATCAGCATGGATGTAAGGCAATACGATAAAACCCAACTTAGTTAATTCTTCGGTTGCCTTTAAGGTTTCGATTGCATCAGGCATTAAGTATTTCGGGTCGGGATGAATTTCGAGTTTGAGCCAATTGGTTTCTAAAGCTTCTCGGGCTAATTGTGCAGCAAAAATGGCTTCTTTAGCATTTCGGGCTCCTGAAGTATTAGGCAATAGATTAATATGCGGGTGTTTAAGGTGTGCTAAAATAGCGTCGGTTTCAGTTTCTAAATCGATGCGTTTCAGAGCGACGGTAACTAATTCACTTTGCGATGCCAGAATCGCTTCTTCCATTTGTTGGTTGGAACCAAATTTCCCTGTTCCTAAAAACAAGCGTGACTCAAAGCTTTTGCCGCCTATTTTAAATAATGACGTTGCCATATAATTTTTCGTTAAGTTGTGTAATGAGCTTGTTTTTTTGATTGCTTTCGCTAATGATTCCCGAAACGGCGATGCCATGAACACCTGTTGTCATTAGGTCATTTACATCTTCTAATGTAATCCCTCCAATGGCATAAATTGGTATTTCAATTTGAGATTCCTTCATTTGGGTTATTATGGAATGGTAACCTTCAAGTCCCAGTATTGGACTTAAATTATTTTTGGTTTTTGTATATCGGAAAGGCCCCAAACCGATATAGTCACACCCATTGTTTATTTGTTGGACAATATCTTCAAAAGTATTGGCTGTCGCTCCAATGATTTTGGTTTTACCCAGGATAGCTCGTGCTTCTGCTACTGTCATATCCGAGAGTCCCAGATGAACTCCATCAGCAGCAATTTGTTCGGCTAAATGGACATCGTCGTTGATGATGAAATTAGCGAGGTATTCTTCGCATAAAAATTTTACGGCTTCCGCCAAAGCAAAAGTTTTTTTCGGCTTTTGATTCTTGAAGCGCATCTGTATCCAATCGCATCCATTGTCTAGGGCTTGGTGGATATTAAACAGTTGTTCTTCGACGCTGTGTCCTTGCGATATATATTGTAGTTTATTATACATAATGGAATCCGAGTTTAGTTGAGTTGGTCAATAAGTAATTTTCTGTGTATTTTTTGGCATTGGTACAAGCTGTTCTAAAGTCTAGTCCTAAAGCGATATTTGCGGTGATTGCGGAAGATAATACGCATCCGGACCCATGTTTTTCGTGGACTGAATTGTGGTTTGGGGCGAGCCTGAAAACAGATTGTTCAGTATATAAATAATCGAAGCCGGTTTCCTCGGGATTATGCCCTCCTTTAAGTAATACGGAACAGTAGTTTGATAGTTCTTGTGCAATGAGCTGCGGATTTTTTTTAGTTGATGATAATTGCAAAATCTCATTGTAATTGGGTGTGATGATAGCAATGGATTTCAGTATTTCAATCAAAGCAGATTGATTTTTTATGCTGATGAAATTGAATTCGGTCGTGGATTTCAAAACCGTATCCCAGACGATTTTTGTTTTTGGCGAAAGACTTTTTACAGTGAAAATTATTTCTTTTAAATATTCCAATGATGGAACAATTCCAATTTTGACTGCTTCAATGGGATAGTTTTTGAATAATTTTTCCAATGCTGTCAAAACGAAATCCAGATCCGTCCAGTTTATTTTGTAGAACTTCTCTTCCGTTTGAATCGTATTGCCAGTATTGACGGCAAGACCATACACACGGTGTTGTTCAAATGTTTTTGCATCCGCCAAAATGCCGGCGCCTCCTGTTGGGTCGAAACCCGCAATGGTTAATACGAAAGGTCTAGGTTTTGACATAGTTTGAAATTTTCGATTGGGTTGACGCTATTCCAAATGGTGCCTAAAAGAGCTACATCATCAAAACCGGTTTTTAATGTGTCGGCTGTGTTTTTTGAATCCATTCCGCCTAAAGCGATGAGTTGGGTCGTATAATTAGTTCTCTTCTTCATGTCTTCGAGCAAGTTTGTTTTTGGGGAATAATTTTCCTTGGATATACTTGGATAAAGGGGACTCAAAAAAGCATAGCCAAAAGCAATGTCCAAAGCATTAAAATCTTCAATAGTATGAACGGAAGTCGATAGATGAAGCCCTTTTTTAACCATTTTTTGAAATGTGTTTTTTGTTGGTCTGGTTAGTTTTGCAACTGGATTTAGAATTGCTATTCTTTCTTTTTCTGTAAAATGAATACGATTAATTCTAAATTCGGCTGCTAAGTGATGATGATTATGTAAAACCAACTGTGATCTGAAATCTATTTTTATGTCCGATAGATAAGTTTTCATTTCCTTTTCGGAATAATCGGGTTTTCGAACATGGAATAACGATAACCCTTGCTCGAAAAGGGAGTGAATTATATCAATTTCGTTATTGATTTTTATTGGATTTGAAATGACTATCATTTTTCAACTATTTAGATATTAGAAGAAAGAGGATAGAAAATATTGTAGCGATTGATCATCTTTCTTCTATTGTTTTTTAGATATAAATTTCTTTTCCGCTTTCTACAAATTCTTCTGATTTGGCGGCCATGCCTTTCTCGGCTTCGGCAACATCCCGGATTTCCTGAGAAATTTTCATAGAACAGAATTTTGGACCACACATCGAACAGAAATGAGCTACTTTGGCTCCGTCAGCAGGAAGGGTCTCGTCATGGAATTCCCGAGCGGTGTCAGGATCTAAGGATAAGTTGAATTGGTCTTCCCAACGGAATTCGAAACGGGCTTTGCTTAAGGCATTGTCGCGGTATTGTGCGCCTGGATGGCCTTTGGCTAAGTCAGCAGCATGAGCTGAAATCTTATAGGTAATAACGCCGTCTTTCACGTCTTTTTTGTTAGGTAATCCCAGATGTTCTTTTGGAGTCACATAGCACAACATGGCACAACCGTACCAACCTATCATTGCTGCACCAATGGCTGAAGTGATGTGGTCATAACCTGGAGCAATATCTGTTGTTAACGGACCTAAAGTATAGAAAGGGGCCTCATCACAATGCTCTAATTGTTTCTCCATGTTTTCTTTAATCATGTGCATCGGTACATGGCCAGGACCTTCAATAAAAACTTGAACATCGTGTTTCCAGGCTATTTTTGTCAGTTCGCCCAAAGTTTCCAATTCTGCAAACTGAGCGGTATCATTGGCATCAGCAATCGAACCCGGACGTAAACCATCTCCTAAAGAAAAGGCTACATCGTATTGTTTCATGATTTCGCAGATTTCTTCGAAATGCGTGTAGAGGAAGTTTTCTTTATGGTGAAACAAGCACCATTTTGCCATGATGGAACCGCCACGGGAAACTATGCCGGTAACTCGGTCAGCTGTTAAATGTATGTAACGTAATAAAACACCAGCATGGATTGTGAAATAGGAAACCCCTTGTTCAGCTTGTTCAATTAAGGTATCGCGGTACACTTCCCATGTTAAGTCTTCGGCAATACCATTTACTTTTTCTAAGGCTTGGTAAATAGGAACGGTTCCAATTGGCACCGGTGAATTTCGAATAATCCATTCTCTGGTTTCGTGAATGTTTTTTCCAGTGGATAGATCCATAATGGTGTCGGCTCCCCAACGACAGGCCCAAACCGCTTTTTCTACTTCTTCTTCGATGCTGGAAGTAACGGCACTGTTTCCTATATTGGCATTGATTTTTACCAAAAAATTACGTCCTACAATCATCGGTTCACTCTCGGGATGGTTGATGTTGTTTGGGATAATTGCCCGACCGGAGGCAACTTCAGAACGAACGAATTCAGGAGTTATTTTGGATTTTGGTGTATTCGCCCCAAAACTGTTTCCTTGATGTTGGCATTGCATGGCTTTGGTTTGCTCATTCAATTGTTCAATGCGTTGGTTTTCGCGTATGGCAATGTATTCCATTTCGGGAGTGATAATGCCCTGTTTTGCGTAATACAATTGGGATACATTGGATCCTTTTTTGGCACGCATGGGTTTATGTAAATATTCGAAACGAAGGTGATTTAGTTTTTCATCATTCAGGCGTTCTTTGCCATAATTTGATGATATTTCGGTCAGCTCTTCGACATCATTACGGCCCAAAATCCATTGTTCACGGAGGCGTGGCAATCCTTTGCGGATATCAATTTCAAT
>RCUJ01000294.1_pt1 | contig 29052 bp, 24 predicted proteins | sample 2166321 | NCBI WGS metagenome assembly RCUJ01 (sample SAMN09932808, study PRJNA488358) | compost metagenome | feature: garden; material: soil; isolation source: compost soil in an enriched community after 118 h of incubation | place: Germany: Experimental Botanical Garden Goettingen | collected... | reverse complement strand
CCGAAGGCAACCGCGCCTGGCAGGTGCAGTTCTGGCCGGACAAGAAGAACCTGGTGGCGCGCCAGGTCCAAGCCCTGCTCAAGAGCAAACCCGCGCTGACGCCCGCCGACCTGGATAAATCCAGCGTGGTGGTGCAAGGCCTGACCGCTTACGAGTATTTGATGTACGACCCGGCCATCGACCTCGCCAATGCCGAGCAGAAGGCCCGCTATTGCCCGCTGCTGGTCGCCATCGGTCAGCACCAGCAAGCCCTGGCAGCCGATGTCCTCGAGCGCTGGCAAGCCAAGGACGGCATGGCCGCGCAACTGCAGGGGTTTCCCAACCAGCGCTACGCCGAAGCAGCCGAAGCCGTGGCCGAACTGCTGCGCACCCAGGTCAGCGCCCTCGACGGCCTGAAGAAAAAGCTCGGCACCCCGCTCGGCCGGCAGAGCAAAGGCCAGCCGCAGCCCTATCAGGCCGAGGCCTGGCGCAGCCAGGCCAGCCTGGCCAACCTGGCGGCCGGCCTGGCCAGCGCCGAACGTATCTGGCGCGGCGCCGAGCAGGACGGCATCCAGGCACTGCTTGGCAGCGAACGGAACGAACTGAAAGAACGCATCGACGCCGCCTACAGCGACACCCGCCAGCGCCTCGCGGCCCTGCAACGCCCGCTCGGCGAACTGCTCGGCGACCAGGCCGGGCGCGGCGAGCTGAACGCGCTGTACGACAGCCTCAATGCCTTGCACCGCCTGCACGAAACCGAACTGGCGAACAGCCTCGGCATCCAGATGGGCTTCAACGCCCACGATGGCGACTAGCTCGCTGTACCGTGCAACCCAACGCAGCGCTCGCAACGCCCGAATGTAACCGATGGCGAGGCACGGGTGGGAGGGGCTTTAGCCGCGATAGCCGCACTCAAGGGCGCTGCGCGCCAGCGCCGCTAAAGCGCCTCCCACGGTCAATTCAAGTGTTCCAGTTTGCCGGCCACTGCCGCTAAAGCCTGGCATTTCAACGCTGTTTCGCCACCAGGACATGACCGTGATCAAACGCAGAACCTTTCTCGGCCTGACCGGCGCCACCCTGGCCGCCGGCGCGGTGGCGGCCGGCGTCTTCGCCGGCTGGACCCTGAGCGACAAGGGCGGGCAACCCCTGCTGCTGTCCGCGCGCAACGATGCGGCCGGCAAGCACTATGCGGTGGGCTACCGCCTGGATGGCAGCCAGGTGTTCGCGACAAAGGTCGGCGAGCGCTGTCATGACGTGGTGGCACACCCCAGCCTGCCGCTGGCGCTGTTCGTCGGTCGCCGGCCGAGTACCCGCAGTTATCTGCTCGATACTCGCGACGGCCGTCTGCTGCAGACCCTGCACACCCCGGCACAACGGCACTTCTACGGCCACGCGGTATTCCACAAGGACGGCCAATGGCTGTACGCCACCGAGAACGACACCCGCGATCCCGGTCGCGGCGTGCTCGGCGTCTATCGCCTGCAAGGCGGGCAGCTGCAGCGCAGCGGCGAACTGTCGAGCCACGGCCTGGGCCCGCACCAACTGCTCTGGCTGCCCGATGGCGAGACCCTGGTGGTGGCCAACGGCGGCATTCGCACCGAAGCCGAGAGCCGGGTGGAGATGAACCTCGCCAGCATGGATCCCAGCCTGGTTTTGCTCGACCGCGACGGCGGCCTGCTGAGCCAGGAACGCTTGCCCGAGCGGATGAACAGCGTGCGCCATCTGGCCGTGGCCAGCGACGGCACTATCGTCAGCGCCCAGCAATACATGGGCGACCCTGCCGATCCGGTGCCGCTGCTGGCGATCAAACGGCCGGGCCAGGCGTTCCAGCACTTTGCCCTGGGCGAGGCGCAACGCCAGGCGATGAACCAGTACAGCGCCAGCGTGGCCATCCACAGCGAGCTGCGCCTGCTGGCGCTGACCGCGCCGCGCGGCAACCGGGTGTTCATCTGGGATCTGGACAGCGCCGCCCTGCGCCTGGATGCGCCGCTGGCCGATTGCGCCGGGATCGGCGCGGTGGCCGAGGGCTTCGTGGTCAGCACCGGCGTGGGTCGCTGCCGGCTGTACGATTGCCGGAGCAAGGCCATCACCGCCCAGCCGCTGCAACTGCCGGCGGGACTGTGGGACAACCATTTGCGCCTGGCCTAGGAGGCCGCCCCTCGCGACGGACGTTCATCACCTGTATCTCGCCCCACAGCGTGCAGGCGTTTTTCTACTGGAGCCGCAGGCAAAAGACCCGCACACAGGCGCCGAAAAGGCGCCATAGCTGATCATTCGGTCAGGCCATGAGCGCCTCGCCCCGAGGCGCGACTGCGAATCTTTGACAGGCCCTGGCGCTGGGTCTAAGGTGCCTTTCTTGCCTATTCCCAGGCCCAACTCGCCTCGCCAAGGAACCGGAATATGTTGCTCCGCCGCATGTTGATCATGCTGGGCGTGGTTGCCCTCGTGGTACTCACCCTCGCCGCCTATAAAGGCCTGGCCATCTACCGGGAAATCCAGCAGTTCGCCGTGCCGCCAGCGCCGATCAGCGTGAATGCCGCCGAAGCCGTCGAACGGCCCTGGCAGAGCCGCCTGCCGGCCATCGGTACGCTGAAGGCCTTCCAGGGCATCGACCTGACCGTCGAGGTCGCCGGCACCGCACGCGATGTGCTGTTCCAGTCCGGCGAGAAGGTCCGCCTCGGCCAGCCGCTGATCCAGATGGACAGCGAGGTGGAACAGGCCAGTCTGGCCACCGCCCAGGCCGAACTGGGCCTGGCACGGGTCGAGTACCAGCGCGGACGCAATCTGATCGCCCGCCAGGCCATCTCCAGGAGCGAATTCGACCGGCTCTCCGCCGAGCTGCAGAAAGCCGACGCCAGCGTCGCCCAGTTGCAGGCCACCCTGGCGAAGAAGCGCATCCTCGCGCCCTTCGCCGGCACCATCGGCATCCGCCAGGTCGACGTCGGCGACTACCTGGCCTCGGGCACCACCATCGCCACCCTGCAGGATCTGTCGACCCTGTTCGTCGACTTCTTCCTGCCGGAGCAGAACGTGCCGCAACTGGCCATCGGTCAAGACGTGCGCGTCCAGGTCGCGGCCTATCCCGACCAGGTATTCGAAGGCCGGATCAGTGCGATCAACCCCAAGGTCGAGGCGACCACACGCAACCTGCTGGTGCGCGCCAGCCTGGCCAACCCGGACGAGAAGCTGCTACCCGGCATGTTCGCCAACCTGCAGGTGCTGCTGGTCGGCGAGACTCCGCAGGTGCTGGTGCCGGAAACCGCGATCACCTACACCCTGTACGGCAATTCGGTATACGTGATCGAGGAACAGGCCGCCGAGGGTGATGCCGACGGTCCGGCCAGCGCCGCCGACGGCCAAGCGGTCCTGCGGGTCGAGCGCCGCTTCGTCGAGACCGGCGAACGCCGCGAAGGCCAGGTGGTGATTGTCAAGGGCCTGCAGGCCGGCGAACGGGTGGTCAGCGCCGGCCAGCTCAAGCTGGATAACGGCGCCCGCGTGGCCATAGTCGCCGATGCGCTCGATGCAGTCGAAACCACCGAATAGCACCCAGCCAACCGGCGCCGCTCAGCGCGCTGCCGGTGTATAGGAACTGCCCATGGCTTTTACCGACCCCTTCATCCGTCGCCCGGTGCTGGCGACCGTGGTCAGCCTGCTGATCGTCCTGCTCGGCCTGCAGGCCTTCGACAAGCTGACCATCCGCCAGTACCCGCAGCTGGAGAACGCCCTGATCACGGTCACCACCGCCTACCCGGGCGCCAATGCCGAGACCATCCAGGGCTACATCACCCAGCCCCTGCAGCAGAGCCTGGCCAGCGCCGAAGGCATCGATTACATGACCTCGGTGAGCCGGCAGAACGTCTCGACCGTGTCCATCTACGCACGCATCGGCGCCGACAGCGACCGCCTGTTCACCGAGCTGCTGGCCAAGGCCAACGAGGTGAAGAACCAGCTGCCGCAGGACGCCGAGGACCCGGTACTGAGCAAGGAGGCGGCCGACGCCTCGGCGCTGATGTACATCAGCTTCTACAGCGACCAGCTGTCCAACCCGCAGATCACCGACTACCTGTCGCGGGTGATCCAGCCCAAACTGGCCACCCTGCCCGGTATGGCCGAAGCGGAAATCCTCGGCAACCAGGTGTTCGCCATGCGCCTGTGGCTCGACCCGCTGAAGATGGCCGCCTATGAGCTGAGCGCCAGCGACATCAACGATGCCGTGCGCCAGTACAACTTCCTCGCCGCCGCCGGCGAAGTGAAGGGCGAATATGTGCTGACCAGCATCAATGCCGGCACCGACCTGAAGTCGCCGCAAGCCTTCGCCGCCATCCCGCTGAAAACCATCGGCGACAGCCGCGTGCTGCTCGGCGATGTGGCGCGGGTGGAAATGGGCGCGCAGAGCTACGACTCGATCAGCTCCTTCGACGGCACGCCCTCGGTCTACATCGCCATCAAGGGCACACCGAGCGCCAACCCGCTGGACGTGATCAAGGAAGTGCGGCAGATCATGCCCGAGATCGAGGCGCAGCTGCCGCCCAACCTCAAGGTGTCCATCGCCTACGACGCCACCCTGTTCATCCAGGTGTCGATCGACGAGGTGGTGAAGACCCTGCTCGAGGCGGTGCTGATCGTCATCGTCGTGGTCTTCCTGTTCCTCGGTGCGTTGCGCTCGGTGCTGATCCCGGTGATCACCATTCCGCTGTCGATGATCGGCGTGCTGTTCTTCATGCAGCTGATGGGCTATTCGATCAACCTGCTGACCCTGCTGGCCATGGTCCTGGCCATCGGCCTGGTGGTGGACGACGCCATAGTCGTGGTGGAGAACATCCATCGGCATATCGAGGAGGGCAAGACGCCTCTCGAGGCTGCCCTCGAAGGTGCCCGCGAGATCGCCGTGCCGGTGGTGTCGATGACCATCACCCTGGCCGCGGTCTACGCCCCGATCGGCTTTCTCGAGGGCCTGACCGGCGCGCTGTTCAAGGAATTCGCCCTGACCCTGGCCGGCGCGGTGATCATCTCCGGCATCGTCGCCCTGACCCTGTCGCCGATGATGTGCGCCAAGCTGCTGCGCCACGACGAAAACCCCAGCGGCCTGGCCCATCGCCTGGACCTGCTGTTCGACTCGCTCAAGCGGCGCTACCAGCGCGCCCTGCACGGCACCCTGGAGACCCGCCCGGTGGTGCTGGTGTTCGCCCTGATCGTGCTGTGCCTGATTCCGCTGCTGCTGATGTTCACCAAGAGCGAACTGGCGCCCGAGGAAGACCAGGGCATCGTCTTCCTCATGGCCAACGCGCCGCAGCCGACCAACCTGGAATACCTGAACCGCTATACCGACCAGTTCGTCGAGATCTTCAAGGAGTTCCCCGAGTACTACTCCTCGTTCCAGATCAACGGCTTCAATGGCGTGCAGTCGGGCATCGGCGGCTTCCTGCTCACCCCCTGGAACGAGCGCGAGCGCACCCAGATGGAGATCCTGCCGCAGGTGCAGGCGCGCCTGGACCGGATCGCCGGCCTGCAGATCTTCGGCTTCAACCTGCCCTCGCTGCCGGGCACCGGCGAGGGCCTGCCGTTCCAGTTCGTGATCAATACGCCGAACGATTACGAGTCGCTGCTGCAGGTCGCCGAACGGGTCAAGCAACGCGCCCTGGCCTCCGGCAAGTTCGCCTTCCTCGACATCGACCTGGCCTTCGACAAGCCCGAAGTGGTGGTCGACATCGACCGCGCCAAGGCGGCGCAGATGGGCGTGTCCATGGAGGATATCGGCCTGACCCTGGCGACCCTGCTCGGCGAGGGCGAGATCAACCGCTTCACCATCGATGGGCGCAGCTACAAGGTGATCGCCCAGGTCGAACGCGCCTACCGCGACAACCCGGGCTGGCTCGGTCACTATCAGGTCAAGAGCGAAAGCGGCGAGATGCTGCCGCTATCGACCCTGATCACGGTCAACGATCGCGCGCGGCCGACCCAGCTCAACCAGTTCCAGCAGCTCAATTCGGCCATCATCCAGGGCGTGCCCATCGTCAGCATGGGCGAGGCGATCGAGACCGTGCGGCAGATCATGGCCGAGGAGGCTCCGGCCGGCTTCGCCGCCGACTATGCCGGCGCGGCGCGCCAGTTCATTCAGGAAGGCAGCGCCCTGTACGCCACCTTCGGCCTGGCCCTGGCGCTGATCTTCCTGGTGCTGGCGGCGCAGTTCGAGAGTTTCCGCGATCCGCTGGTGATCCTGGTGACGGTGCCGCTGTCGATCTGCGGCGCACTGATCCCGCTGTTCCTCGGCTTCTCCAGCATGAACATCTACACCCAGGTGGGCCTGGTGACCCTGATCGGCCTGATCACCAAGCACGGCATCCTGATCGTCGAGTTCGCCAACCAGTTGCGTCACCGCCACGGCTTGTCGCGCCGCGCGGCGGTCGAGGAAGCCGCGGCGATCCGCCTGCGGCCGGTGCTGATGACCACCGCGGCCATGGTCTTCGCCATGATCCCGCTGATTCTCGCCAGCGGCGCCGGAGCGGTGAGTCGTTTCGACATCGGCCTGGTGATCGCCACCGGGATGTCCGTGGGCACCCTGTTCACCCTGTTCGTCCTGCCCTGCGTGTACAGCCTGCTGGCCACGCCGGACCCGGAACCCACGCCAGAGCCTGCCGCGCCTTAGGCGCCACGCCAGCGGCGACGCTGCAGGACTGCCGACAAGCCGCTGCGGGGCCGGGCAAAGCAAGTCGGCAAAAACAGCAATGCCGCGCACTCGGGTCGAGTGCACGGCATTGCAGGGCAGCAGGATCTGTCAGGCAGATCGTTCGCTCACTTCTGCCCGGCCAGACTCTGCGACAGGCCGAACATGAACAGCAGCAAATCCTTGTCCGGGGCAAGCCGTTGCGGCGCCGCGGCAGTTTTGCGTGGCAGTGGACAGCGCTCCAGACTGCTGGAGTTCCCCAGCATGACCGGCCCGGGCTCATGCCAGGCAGCGGCAGCCAGTGAGGCCACGCCCAGCGCCGCGACCAGGAAAATACCTCTAGCGATTTCTAACTTCATAACCGCAACCCCTTGATAGCGCTGCCAAACGCTTGCTGGTAACAGTAGACCAATCGCTCCCAGTCACCAGCACTCCACGACGAATGGCGCTTGAGTTGCCGCATGTCGTGGCGAGCGGCCTGGCGCGCACTGAAACGTCGCCGGCACTTTTCCAGGTCCAGCAGGGCCGTTTCGACTTCGATGCGCTCGCCCACCCGCTCGACTCGCACGAACAGATGCTTCTGGTAGAGGCTCCCATGCTGCCAGCCCGCCCGGTGGAAACGCGCCAGCATGCCGGCCACTTGCGTGAGGAGCTGCTCGTTGACCGCCACGCCGAAACGCTCACGACCACCTTCGGCGTACCACTGGCTGAGTTCCTGAAAGCCCTTCAGCTCCTCCGATACCAGCAGTCCGCGCCATAGCCCGGCGCCATCGCGCTGCACATCGCAATAGCGCAGGCTCGGCGCCTTGACGTCGAGCTTCTCCAGGGCCAGCAGGGCATCACGCTCGCGCAGCACCGTGGGCCGGCCGAAGGGATAGCGCAGGCTGCGGTAGAAGTGGCCCACCTGACGCTTGGCATAGAGTACCTGGCCATCGCCCAGGTGCAGGCGCTGCACGCCGCTCTCGCCGCCACGCCGCCGGTTCGGCTCCTCGACCCATTCACCCTGCAGTTGCCACCACTGATCGAACACCATCGCTGCTGTCATTTCATTCGCCTGCAAGCCACCTATCAATACAACCCGCAATACAACCCGCAATACAACCAGACTTGGCCAAAAGCCCTAGCCAGTCACCAACGGTAACAAAACACCACTCGCGTAACCCGAACGCATTTCCGCGCGCCGACGCACGAGCCCCCTGAATCCCCTGACTGCAGGGCCGCACCGACCAGTGGCTGCACACTGGCGGCCGGGCTGGAACTTACAGCAATTTTCACACCACACAAGCAACCTGCGGCCCCGGAGCAACAGTTGGCAGCTGGACGCCGAGCTCGTCCTGCTGCTCGCCATGGCGATTGCCGGGCAGCCTCGGCCAGGTGCAAGGCCGTCCATTCACCGTGCATAAGCCGGACTGACTTTCACGCGCCCAATAAAAAACCCGCGCCAAGGCGCGGGTTTTTCAATGACTGCCGGGAAGCAGGCTGGCTTACATCATGCCGCCCATGCCACCCATACCGCCCATGCCGCCCATGTCCGGCATGCCGCCGGCGCCCTTCTCTTCAACCACTTCGGCGATCATCGCTTCGGTGGTGATCATCAGGCTGCCGATGGAAGCGGCGGCCTGCAGAGCCGAACGGGTGACCTTGGCCGGATCGAGAATACCCATCTCGATCATGTCGCCGTAGGTGTCGGTAGCGGCGTTGAAGCCGTAGTTGCCCGAACCCTGCTTGACCTTGTCGACCACTACGCTCGGCTCGCCGCCGGCGTTGGAAACGATCTGACGCAGCGGCGCTTCGACGGCGCGACGCAGCAGAGCGATACCGACGTCCTGATCGGCGTTCTCGCCTTTCAGTTCGCTGATGGCCTGCAGGGCGCGCACCAGGGCCACGCCACCGCCAGGTACCACGCCTTCTTCGACGGCTGCACGGGTGGCGTGCAGGGCGTCTTCGACGCGGGCCTTCTTCTCTTTCATTTCAACTTCGGTGCCGGCGCCGACCTTGATCACGGCAACACCGCCAGCCAGTTTGGCCAGACGCTCTTGCAGTTTCTCCTTGTCGTAGTCGGAGGAAGTGTCTTCGACCTGCTTGCGGATCTGGACAACACGCGCCTGGATGTCGGCTTGCACGCCAGCACCGTCGATGATGGTGGTGTTTTCCTTGCTCAGGATCACCCGCTTGGCGTTACCCAAGTGCTCCAGAGTGGCGCTTTCCAGGCTCAGACCGACTTCTTCGCTGATCACGGTACCGCCAGTGAGGATGGCGATGTCCTGCAGCATGGCCTTGCGACGATCGCCGAAGCCCGGTGCCTTGACGGCAGCGACCTTGACGATACCGCGCATGTTGTTCACCACCAGAGTGGCCAGGGCTTCGCCCTCGACGTCTTCGGCGACGATCAGCAGCGGACGACCGGCTTTGGCCACAGCTTCCAGCACCGGCAGCATTTCGCGGATGTTGGAGATCTTCTTGTCGACCAGCAGGATCAGCGGGCTTTCCAGCTCGGCGGTCATGGTGTCTGGCTTGTTGACGAAGTAAGGGGACAGGTAGCCACGGTCGAACTGCATGCCTTCTACGACCGACAGTTCGTTTTCCAGGCCCGAGCCTTCTTCAACGGTGATCACGCCTTCTTTACCGACTTTTTCCATGGCTTCGGCAATGATGTCGCCGATGGAGTTGTCGGAGTTGGCCGAGATGGTGCCGACCTGAGCGATAGCCTTGGTGTCAGCGCATGGCTTGGACAGGTTTTTCAGCTCTTTGACGATGGCGATGGTCGCCTTGTCGATGCCGCGCTTGAGGTCCATCGGGTTCATGCCGGCAGCGACGGCTTTCAGGCCTTCGTTGACGATGGCTTGAGCCAGTACGGTGGCGGTGGTGGTGCCGTCGCCGGCGTCGTCGTTGGCGCGCGAGGCGACGTCTTTGACCAGCTGGGCGCCCATGTTCTCGAAGCGGTCTTTCAGCTCGATTTCTTTGGCGACGGAAACGCCGTCCTTGGTGATGGTCGGCGCGCCGAAGCTCTTCTCGATGATCACGTTGCGGCCTTTCGGGCCGAGGGTCGCTTTAACGGCGTCAGCCAGGACGTTTACACCGGCGAGCATTTTCTTGCGGGCGGAGTCGCCGAACTTAACTTCTTTAGCAGCCATGATGGATATTCCTCAAAATTCGTTTTGGTGGAACGCGATGCGCTGTGGCGGAGGCGGAAATCAGGCTTCGAGTACGGCCAGGATTTCGCTCTCGCTCATGACCAACAGCTCTTCGCCGTCGACCTTGATGGCATTGCTGCCGGAGTAAGGACCAAACACCACTTTGTCACCGACCTTGACGGCCAGCGGGCGCACTTCGCCGTTGTCCAGCACGCGACCGGTGCCTACAGCGACGATTTCGCCCTGGTTCGGCTTCTCGGCAGCGGAACCCGGCAGCACGATGCCGCCTGCGGTTTTGGTCTCTTCTTCGCTGCGACGGATCACGACGCGGTCATGCAGAGGACGAAGCTTCATTGTCGATCTCTCCCAAATAGTTGTTTACATCGACTGGTGCGCACACCAGCGGGTTGGCAAAGTCCGGCGGGGCCGGTTGCGCTGCACCGAAGTACAACGCGGAAGTCTGTTCTGCCGAAACCGGCAGAAAACCTTGCGGTGACCGCTACATAAGGGCGCACAAGGGGATTTCAAGGGTGAACGATGATTTTTTTTGCTGCGGATCAAGGTCTGTAACGACGTATTGACGATAGCCAGGCGAGCATTCCTGCACGCTCGGTGCAGCCTCGTCAGTCGCGGCGCTCGTACTCGCCTTCCAGCACGTTCGGCCGGGCCGCACCCGGCCTGGCCTGCCCGGAGCGCGCCGCCAGGTCATCGGCAAAGGCCCGCTGGCGCATGGCTTGCTCGGCCGCACGCAGACGGATCTTGTTGACCAGCAAGCGGCGGGTAAAGGGGATCAGGCACAACACGCCGAAGATGTCGCTGATGAAGCCCGGCAGCAGCAGCAGGCCGCCGCCGACCGCAATCAGCAGGCCTTCGAGCATTTCCTGCTCGGGCAGTTCGCCGCGCGCCAGTTTCTCGCGCGCGCGCCAGGCGGTAGCGACGCCGGCGACTCGCAGCAGAATGCTGCCGAGGATCGCCGTGCCGATGACCAGCAACAAGGTCGGCAGCACGCCAATGGCGCTGCCGACCTGGATCAGCAGCGCCAGCTCGATGATCGGGAACAGCAAGAACAAGAACAGAAAAACACGCATCAAGGATTCCTTAACGGAAGAACGGCTTCCAATAAGAGTGAAGTATGGGGTATTACGCTTAATTCAAGCTAACGCGGCGCCGTCGGTCGGCCAGGTTTCGGCACGAGCCAGCCGGACGAAGGCCTGACGCACTTCGGCGGGAGTGTTGCAAGAGGCGGCGAAGGCCAGCCAATACAACCCCTGGCCGATGCGCAGGTGAAATCCCTCACTGTCGATACCCACCAGTTCGGCCGGCACATGGCTCGGCAAACCGGCCAGCGCGACATAATGGGCAAGGGCACTGGCATGGTCGGCATTCATGTGCTCGAGCATGCCCTGCTCGCCGCCACCGGCTAGCGCCGCGAACGGGTTGGCCAGCGCCACCTGGTCCAGCCAGTGGATCGCGCCGAAACCGCCGATATAGCGCCAGCGCACCGGTTCCAGCACCCAGAAATCGAAATCATGGGCGCGGTGATAATCCTGCGATTCGGGAAAATAGCGGTAGTAACGCGCAGCCGCCGCCTCGATTGCGCCCCGGTCACACAACTGTCGCGCTTCGGCGAGTAGCGTAAGACGACCGACCGCCTGCACGTCCTCGGCGCCGCGTTCGCCGACAAACAGCGAACACTTGGCGTCCTGCCGGAGATTATGAGTGTGCTGGGCGATGCGGCTGATCAGGATCAGCGGCCAGCCCTGAGCGTCCAGGCAGTAGGGCACCACCGATCCGAAAGGAAAGCCCGGCATGGCCTTCGAGTGGGTCGAGAGTACCCCGCGGTATTCCTTGAGCAGCAATTCTCGGGCATGCTTACGGGCTTTCACGCTCACCTTATGACTCCTCGCAAAGAATCCGTCACAAACGGACAGGCGCCCTAGAATAGCTGTTACAGCGCGCCAGCGGGGCCACACGAAACACCTTGAGGGGATACGCGATGCAACTCGAAGACAAAGTTATCATCATCACCGGCGGCTGCCAGGGCCTGGGCCGCGCCATGGGCGAATACCTGGCGGGTAAAGGGGCCAAACTGGCGCTGGTCGATCTCAACCAGGAAAAACTCGACGAAGCCGTGGCCGCCTGCAAGGCCCATGGCGTGGAAGCACGCGCCTACCTGTGCAACGTGGCCAATGAAGAGCAGGTGACTCACATGGTCGCCCAGGTCGCCGAAGACTTCGGTGCGATCAATGGCCTGGTGAATAACGCCGGGATCCTGCGTGACGGCCTGACCATCAAGGTCAAGGACGGCGAAATGACCAAGATGAGCCTGGCCCAGTGGCAGTCGGTGATCGACGTCAACCTGACCGGGGTGTTCCTCTGCACCCGCGAAGTGGCAGCGAAAATGATCGAACTGCAGAACCAGGGCGCGATCGTCAATATCTCCTCGATTTCCCGCGCCGGCAACATGGGCCAGGCCAACTACTCCGCGGCCAAGGCCGGCGTCGCCGCCGATACCGTGGTCTGGGCCAAGGAACTGGCGCGTTACGGCATCCGCGTGGCGGGCGTAGCCCCCGGTTTCATCGAGACCGAAATGGTCGCCAGCATGAAACCCGAAGCCCTGGAGAAAATGACTTCCGGCATTCCGCTGCGGCGCATGGGCAAGCCGGCCGAGATCGCCCATTCGGTGGCCTACATCCTGGAAAACGACTACTACACCGGCCGCATCCTCGAACTGGACGGCGGCCTGCGCATGTAGTTTCAGCAGCGGCCGCCTGGCCTGCAACCCGCAATAGGCCGCAGATCACAGTGCCGGACCCACGCGCAGAAAAATGCCGCGTTCCCGTCGAAGGGAACGCGGCATTTTCATAGGCGAGCCGTGCGCGGCGGTTTAGCCGGCCTGAACCAGATGCACCACCCGCTGCGGGAACGGGATACCGATACCGGCCTCGCTCAGGCGCTCCTTGGCCAGCTCGGTGAAGGCGAAGGTCACCGGCCAGTACTCTGCCGTATCCACCCATACGCGCAGTGACAGGTTGACCGCGCTGTCGCCGAGGCCGGTGACGAACACCACCGGAGCCGGATCGAGATGCACGCGCGGATCCCCGGCGATCTGCAGCAACACGTCGCGGGCCTGCTTGATGTCGCTGGAATAATCGATGCCCAGGTTGATATCGACGCGGCGCGTGGTTTCGCGCGAATAGTTGGTGATATTGCCGTTGGACAGGCTGCCGTTAGGCACTATCACCACCTTGTTGTCGGCGGTTTTCAGGGTGGTGTGGAAGATCTGGATGCTGTCGACGCTGCCCGATACGCCCTGTCCTTCGATCCAGTCGCCGGCACGGAACGGACGGAACAGCATGATCAGCACGCCACCGGCGAAGTTCGCCAGGCTGCCTTGCAGCGCCAGACCGATGGCCAGGCCGGCGGCACCGATCACCGCGATAAAGGAGGTGGTTTCCACCCCAACCATCGAGGCCACGCTGACCAGCAACAGCACCTTGAGGACGATACTGGCCAGGCTACCGACGAAGCTGTGCAGAGCGCGGTCGACGTTGCGCCGATCCAGCACGGCGCCTACTTTGCGGGTCAGCACGTTGATCAACCACCAACCGATCAGCAGGGTGATGAGCGCCAGGGTCAGTTGACCGCCGTATTGCAACACCACCGGCAGCCAGGTCTCGGACATTTTCACCAGTTGCTCGACATTCATTTCCATTTGCCACTCCTTTTCGACGCTTGAAACGCGACCGCCATGGCAAGCCATGGCGGTCGCTCGACGATCACTGCTGCCGCGCCACCCAGGCGCGGCGGGCTTGCCGCATCAATCGCGGAAGTTGTTGAACTGCAGCGGCATGCCGAAGTCCCTGGCGCGCAGGGCGGCGATCGCCTCCTGCAGGTCATCGCGCTTCTTGCCGGTAATGCGCACCTGCTCGCCCTGGATGGCGGCCTGCACCTTGAGCTTGCTGTCCTTGATGTGGGCGACGATCTTCTTCGCCAGCTCCTTGTCGATGCCTTCGCGCAAGACCGCTTCCTGCTTGACGCTCTTGCCCGAAGGGTAAGCGTCCTTGAACTCGACGCACTGCACATCGATCTTGCGCTTTACCAGGCAGAGTTTGAGAATCTCGACCATCTGCTCCAGCTGAAAATCCGCATCGGCCGTCAGGTTGACGGTCAGGTCTTTGAGTTCGAAGCTGCCTTTACCGCGCAGGTCGTAACGACGCTCGAGTTCCTTGACGGCGTTGTCGACAGCATTGGTGACTTCGTGTTTGTCCAGTTCGGACACCACGTCGAACGAGGGCATGGGTTTCCTCCAGATAGACGGCGCGACCCAGATCACGGACGGGACACGCGTGGCTTGTTGCCGGTTGAAAAACCCGGCCATTATATAGTCATAGCGACAAACACTGCCCGGCGATGTATCGGGCTCACGTGACTTCCTCTACGAGCCCGCCCATGCCCAACCCCCATCTCAGCATCCTGGTGGTGGACGACGCCAAGTTCTCCAGCGCCATGATCGGTCGCGCCCTGAGCCAGGCCGGCTACCAGGACCTGCGCTTTGCCAACAGCGCCGCAGAAGCCATCGGCCTGCTCGAACAACGCCCGGCCAGCGTGCTCCTGGCAGACTGGTTGATGCCGGAAATGGACGGCCTGGAATTGACCGGACGGGTCCGTCAACTGGATGAAATGGCCGATCACTACACCTACGTCATGCTGCTGACCGGCAAGGAAGGTGAAAACGTGCTGGCCGAGGCCTTCGACCGCGGGGTCGACGATTTCATCAACAAGGCGCAGATGAGCGAGCAACTGGTGCCACGGGTCTACGCCGCCGATCGCCTGTGCAATACCCTGCAGCGCCTGCTCCAGGAGAACCGCCTGCTGACCGAAAACATCGCCAGCCTGGAGCAGCGCAACCTGGTCGACTCGCTGACCGGCCTGGGCAACGCCCGCTACCTGCGGCAGAAACTGCTCGACAGCCTGCGCCAGCTCGAGTCGCGCGGCGGTGCACTCTGTTACCTGCTGATCGGCCTGCAGGAGGCCAACGAACTGCGCCAGCGTCATGGCAACGGCTTCTACAGCGAACTGCTGCATGGCGTCGCCCGCCGCCTGCAGCAACTGGTGCGCCCGCTGGACGTGCTGGTACGCCTGGACGACAACCATTTCGCCCTGATCACCCTGCTCGAAGACCTGCATGAGTGTTCGCCGAGCAGCTTCAAACGCCTGCACGAGGGCATCAACCTCAAGGCGTTCAAGACCAGCGAGGGCTTTATCAGCCTCAAGGCCGGCATCAGTCTGGTCGGCCTCGACGGCAAAGCCCTGCCTACCGGCCCGGATAGCCTGATCGCGCATGCGCGCAAACTGCTGCCGGAGTCCTACGCCAGCGGCCGGGTCGCGGCCATGCGCCTGCCGCTGACGAACTAGGCAGGCCGTTGAAAAACGTAGGCGAGGCAGGCATGACAATAGCGATGGCGGCCCCGCAAAAACGGCCGAAACGTAGCGTAGCGCAGTAACAGCCGCAGGCTGGCCCCGAAGGGGTGAGCGTAGCGAATCAAAAGCGGAGTTTACCTGCTGTAAATGAACATTTTGACTGGGCTCGCACGCGAGGCCGTTTTTAACGCCCTCTATTTTTTATCAAGAGGGCCAACGCAGGTAGTTTTTCAACGGCCTGCTAGGCGGCGTCCGCGATGAGCTGGCATGTACTCGGCGCTGGCAGCCTGGGCTGCCTCTGGGCCGCACGCCTGACGCGCGCCGGCATAGCGGCGCAACTGATCCTGCGCGACTCCAGCCGCCTCGCCAGTTATCGACGCGCGGGCGGGCTGACCCTGGTCGAGCAGGGGCAGGCCCGACACTACCCCGTACCGGGGCAAACCGCCGCCGATCCCCAGCCAATCCGGCGCCTGCTGCTGGCCTGCAAGGCCTACGACGCCGAAAGCGCCATTGCCGGCATCGCGCCGCGCCTGGCGCCGGGTGCCGAACTGGTCCTTCTGCAAAACGGTCTGGGCAGCCAGGCGGCCGTAGCGGCCCTGGTCCCCCAGGCACGCTGCATTTTCGCCTCCAGCACCGAAGGCGCCTTTCGCGATGGCGCGCGCGTGGTATTCGCCGGCCAGGGCCACACCTGGCTCGGCGACCCGCTCGACGACCAGCCGCCACGCTGGCTGGCCGATCTCGAACGCAGCGGCATTCCCCACCAATGGAGCCCGGACATTCTCGGCCGCTTATGGCGCAAGCTGGCGCTGAACTGCGCGATCAATCCGCTGAGCGTGCTCTACGATTGCCGCAACGGCGGCCTGCGCGACCACCCGGAAGAGGTCGCCGCGCTCTGCACCGAGCTCGCTCAACTGCTGCGAATCTGTGGCCAGACCGCCGCGGCGCTGGACCTGCATGCCGAGGTGCAGCGGGTGATCCAGGCCACTGCGGCGAATTACTCCTCGATGCACCAGGATGTCGCCCAGGGCCGGCGGACCGAAATCGCCTACCTGCTCGGCCATGCCTGTGCCACGGCGCAGCAGCATCGCCTGGCCTTGCCCCACCTGGAGGCACTGCATGCGCGCCTGCTCGAGTACCTGCGCGCCCACGGATTGCCCAGCCATTAAGCCGCGCGTTACCCTGCTCGAACTTCCCGGCCACTGCGACTTTTCAGCCCATGCCATTGCGTCAGCGCCTCGACAACCTTCCAGTCGGCCGTAAACTGCTCGCCGCGTTGCTGCTATTGCTGGCCGCCGTGTTGCTGATGGCCAACCTGGCCTTCATCAGCGCGGCCTACTGGATCTCCCAGCAGAGCGTCGCCCCCCAGGCCTTGCACACCCTCGGCCGACTGATCGCCAGCCCCACCCTGGGCCAGGAGGCGCTGAGTTCGACGAGCGCCGCCCAAGCCCTGCTGCAGCGCCTGGATGACTACCCGCCACTGCGCGCCGCGGTGATCTACGACAGCAATGGCCTGAGCCTGGCGCAACTGCAGCGCGGGGACGCCCTGGACTTGCCAGTGCGCGTCGAACAACTGGACAGCTGGCGCCATGGCGAATTTCGCACCAACCTGCTGGTCGAACTGCCCCAGCCTGGCGCTCGCCACGGCTACCTGCTGCTGGTCGCCTCCAGCGAACTGCCCAGCGCCTTCTATACCGGCACCCTGACCGCCAGCCTGGCGATTCTCGCCTTCAGCGTACTGCTCTGGCTGCTGGTGGCGCGGCAGATCCGCCGCCTGATAACCAAGCCGATCCGCCGGCTGGAAGAGCTGTCGCGCCAGGTCACCCGCGAAGAGAATTACTCACTGCGGGCCAAGCGCGGCAACCAGGACGAGATCGGCAGTCTGGCCGACGCCTTCAACACCATGCTGATGCGCATGGAAGGCCGCGAACAACAGCTCAAGCGCGCCCGCGACGACGCCCAGGCCGCATTCGATCAGGCGCATAATCTGGCCGAAGAAACCCGCCACTCCAACCGCAAGCTGGAGCTGGAGGTGCAGGTACGCAGCAAGATCGAGAAGAAGCTCACCGGCTTCCAGAAATACCTCAACAGCATCATCGACTCCATGCCCTCGGCCCTGATCGCCCTCGACGAACAGCTCTACGTCACCCAATGGAACCAGGAGGCCAGCGCCCTCTCCGGCACGCGCCTGACCGAGGCGCTGAACCAGCCGGTGTTCCTCGCCTTCCCGCCGCTCAAGCCCTTCCTGCCGCTGCTCAAACGCACCGTCGAGCAACACAAGGTGGAGAAGATCGAGCGGGTGACCTGGAGCAAGGACGAAGAACCGCGTCACTACGCCTTGACCTTTTATCCGCTGATGGGCGGGGCCGGCCGCGGCGTGGTGATCCGCATCGACGACATCACCCAGCGCCTCAACCTGGAAGAGATGATGGTGCAGTCGGAGAAAATGCTCTCGGTCGGCGGCCTGGCCGCCGGCATGGCCCACGAGATCAACAACCCGCTCGGCGCCATCCTGCATAACGTGCAGAACATTCGTCGACGCCTGTCGCCGGAACTGGAGAAGAACCGCGAGCAGGCCGAGCGCCTTGGCCTCAGCCTGCCGAACATCGACCGTTACCTGCAGGCGCGGGAAATTCCGCGGCTGCTCGACGATATCCAGCAGGCCGGCACCCGCGCGGCGAAAATCGTCAGCCACATGCTCAGCTTCAGTCGCCGCAGCAACCGCCAACTGGCTCCCTGCATGCTGCCCGCGGTGATCGACCAGGCCCTGGAAATCGCCGGCAACGACTTCGACCTGACCGAAAGCTTCGACTTCAAGAGCCTGCTCATCCATTGCGAGTTCGACCCGGACCTGGGTCCGGTGCCCGGCACCGCCAACGAACTGGAACAGGTGCTGCTCAACCTGCTGAAAAACGCCGCCCAGGCGATTCACCAGCGCGAAGACGCCAGCACACCCGGACAGATCACTTTGCGCACCCGGCTGACACCGCCCTGGGCAGAGATCCAGGTGGAAGACAATGGCGTCGGCATGCCCGAACTGGTGCGCAAACGCATCTTCGAACCATTTTTCACCACCAAGGAGGTCGGCCAAGGCACCGGGCTGGGCCTGTCGGTGTCCTACTTCATCATCACCAACAACCACAAAGGGCAGATGGAGGTGCAGTCCAAGGAGGGCCAGGGCACCTGCTTCACCCTGCGCCTGCCCCTGACTGCAGCCATCCCTCACACAGGTCATTGAACATGGGTTATCGACTGTCGAAGATTTACACGCGCACCGGCGATGCCGGCGAAACCGGACTGGCCGACGGTCGTCGGGTGGCCAAGGATCACCCGCGGGTGGAGGCCATGGGCGAGGTGGACACGCTCAACAGCCAGCTCGGCCTGCTGCTGGCCGAGCTGGCCGAACAGCAGGCCGTATGGCCGGGGCTGAGCGAGCTCATCGAGGTGCTCGCGCCCTGCCAGCACCGCCTGTTCGACCTCGGCGGCGAACTGGCCATGCCCGCGTACCAGGCCCTGCAACAAGCCGAAGTCGAACGTCTGGAAGCGGCCATAGACCGCTGGAACGAGGAACTCGGCCCGCTGCAGAACTTCATCCTGCCGGGCGGCTCCCGCCTGGTCGCCCAAGCCCATGTCTGCCGCAGCCTGGCACGCAGCAGCGAACGCCGCTGTCAGCGCCTGAACGCCGAGGAAGCCATACGCGGCGTCGGCCTGGCCTATGTCAACCGCCTCTCCGACCTGCTGTTCGTCGCCGCCCGCCTGATCGCCAAGCGCCAGCACAGCGCCGAAGTGCTCTGGCAGGCGGCGCCGAAACCACAGGCTTAAGCCGAGCGGTTCTCAGGGGTTTGTAAGAGCGGGCCATGCCCGCGATAGGCCATGCCGGCAAAAACGCATCGCGGGCATGGCCCGCTCCTACGGTCTGTACGCACATAGGATCTACGGGATCAGATCAGGCTCAGGCGGCTCTCGAAGCGGCGCGGCTCGCCGCTCAGCGGATCGCTGAAGGCCAGGCCCTGGGCCAGCAGCTTGAGCGGTCGGCTGTAATCGTCGGGGGCACCGGGGCCTTCGCTGATCTCGGGGTAGAAGGGATCGTTGAGAATGGGCGCGCCCAGGGCGGCCATGTGCACCCGCAGTTGATGCTTCTTGCCGGTCACCGGGTAGAGCCCATAGAGCCAGTGCTCGCCCAGCCGCTGCGCCACTTCGATACGGGTCTCGGTATTGGCCAGGCCGGCGACTTCCTGCATGCGGAAGAACGGTTCGCCGGCACCCAGCCGCGTGGCCCGGCACAGGGGAAATTCCAGCTCCGGCAACGCCGGCGCCAACGCCTCGTAACGCTTGCCCATCTGCCGCTCACGGAACAGCGCCTGATACAGCCCGCGGCTCTGCGGGTTGGTGGAAAACAGCACCAACCCGGCGGTATGCCGGTCGATGCGGTGCAACGGCACCAGGTCGGCATTGCCCAGGCGTTTGGCCAGGCGCGCCTGCAGCGTCTGCTCGACATACTCGCCGGCCGGCATCACCGGCAGGAAATGCGGCTTGTCGGCCACCAGCAGGTGCTCGTCGACATAGAGCACGCTCTCGACGAAGGGAATCGGCGTCTCCGCCGCCACCTCGCGAAAGTAATGCACGCGCAGGCCGACCCGATAGGCATGCGTCGGGCCGATCGGCGCACCCTCGGCATCCAGCACCCGCCCACGCGCCATGCGCTGTAGCCATTGCTCGCGGCCGATCGCCGGAAAGTGCGCGCACAGGCAGTCGAGCACCGTCGGCCAGTCGCCCTGGGGCAGATGCAGGGTGCTGGGACGCATGTTGGAGGGAGAGCGGGCGGACACGGACATCGGTGAACTCGATCGGGAAGCTTAAAAGAGGGTATGCCCAGCAGCGACGATGCCGAAGCACTTTGTGAGTGCCGGCTTGCTCCGCGATGGCGAGCGAACGACCTGCATGCGGCGGCACCGCTGCGTTTTCAGACCGGCCAGAACGCGCGAATGCCGGCGACGCCCTGGGCGCCCGCCTGCCAGGCCTGCTCCAGATGCGGCGGACCGACCCCGCCAAGCAGGTACGCCGGCTGATTGAAACTGCGCAGCAACTCGCCCGCCAGATCCCAACCCAGCGCGACCGCATCGGGATGGGTCGGGGTGGTTTGCAGCGGCGACAGGGTGACGAAATCCACGCCCATCTGCGCCGCCAGCGCCAGCTCGTGCGCCGAATGGCAGGAGGCCGCCAACCAGCGCTCCCGGGCAAAGGGCCGGCCCTGCTCGGCATAGCGGCCCAGTTGTTCGGCGGTCAGGTGCCAGCCCGCGGCCGGGAAATCCCCCAGCCACTCCAGCGGCCCCTTGAGCATCAGCTGCGCCTTGCCCGCGCAGAGTCCCTGGATATCCAGCGCCAGGTCACGGTACTGGGCATCGAACAGCCCCGGCGCCCGCAGCTGGATCAGCCGGATACCGCCGGCCAGGGCGGCGCGTACGCCCTGCAGCAAGGCCTGCGCAGGCAGTCCCTCCGGCGTGATCAGGTAGCGGTCGGGCAAACGGGCGGCGGCGACTATCGGCCGGTTGGCCGCCGGAAACCGGTACTCGGTCAACTGCCGCGCACCGACCCAGGCCAGCGGCTGGCCTTCGGCGCCATGCGGCTCGCCGACAAAGGCCGAGACTTCCCAGACATCCAGCAACACCTGCTTGTCCGGGTAATCGTGATGCACCTGAATCAGTGGCCGGGCGGCAGCCGGGCGAATGCCCAGCTCCTCCTCCAGTTCGCGCGCCAGGGCCGCTTGCACCGTCTCGCCGGGTTCCACCTTGCCGCCCGGGAATTCCCACAGGCCACCCTGGTGCTGGTCGGCCGCGCGCCTGGCAATCAGGATGCGGCCATCAGCGGCACGGATCACCGCGGCGGCTACATGAATGCGTTTCACCCCAGTTGCTCCTCCTGCGCCGCCTGATACCAGCGCTGAAATGCCGGCCACTGGTAGACCGTAGCCACATAAGCCGCCGCCACCTCGGGCAATGCCAACCGATAACTGCGCAGCCGGGCCGCGACAGGCGCGAAGAAGGCATCCGCCAAGCTGGCGTGACCGAACAGATAGGGGCCGTCCTGACCAAACCGGGCCCGGCACTCGGCCCAGAGTTCACAGATGCGCCGGATATCGGCCTCGGCCTCGGCCGGTATTGCGTCCAGCGCCTGATCGCGCTTGAGATCCATCGGCAGGTGCGTGCGCAGCGCCACGAAGCCGCTGTGCATCTCGGCGCAGACGCTGCGCGCCACCGCCCGGGCATACTCGCCGCGCGGCCACAGATAGGCCTCGGGAAAGCTTTCGGCGAGGTATTCGCCGATCGCCAGGGAGTCCCACACCGGCCCCTCCTCGGTCTGCAGCAACGGCACCTTGCCGGTCGGCGAATGTTCGAGGATGCGCGCATGGCTATCCGGGCGATCGAGCGGGATCAGCACTTCGCTATACGGCGCCTCGGCCAGTTCCATGGCCAGGCCGGCGCGTAGCGACCAGGAGGAATAGCGCTTGTTGCCGATGACCAGGGTCAGGGACATGGGGAGTCGCTCCTTGCGGGATAGAAAGTGGAAAGCTCAAGCGACGTTAAAGGGCGGCCTGCCGAATAGCAAATTCCCGTTGTTCATGGGGCCATGAACAACGGGAATAGCCGAGCGCAAGCCTGCGCACGGAGGGAACAGGCTTGCAGCTTACGTACGATACTCGGCGTTGATCTTCACGTACTCGTGGGACAGATCGGTGGTCCAGATCGTCTCGCTGCAGGTGCCACGCCCCAGTTCGATGCGAATGGTGATTTCCTCTCTGGCCATTACCGCCGCCCCCTGCTCTTCGGTGTAGCTGGCGGCCCGGCAACCACGGCTGGCAATGCACACATCGCCGAGGAACACGTCGATCAGGCTGACATCCAGTTGCGCCACACCGGCGCGGCCGACCGCGGCGAGAATGCGCCCCCAGTTCGGGTCGGAGGCGAACAGCGCGGTCTTGATCAGCGGCGAATGGGCCACGGCATAACCGACGTCCAGGCACTCCTGATAAGTCGCCCCGCCGTTGACCTGCACGGTGACGAACTTGGTCGCGCCTTCGCCGTCGCGCACGATGGCCTGGGCCACTTCCATGCACACCTCGAACACCGCCTGCTTGAGCGCGGCGAACAACGCACCGCTGGCCTGGGTGATTTCCTCCAGCGGTGCCTGGCCGGTGGCGATCAACATGCAGCAATCGTTGGTCGAAGTGTCGCCATCGATGGTAATGCGGTTGAACGACTTGTTCGCCGCGTCGCGCAGCAAGTCCTGCAAGACGCCCTGACTGACCTTGGCGTCGGTGGCGATGTAACCGAGCATGGTCGCCATGTTCGGCTTGATCATCCCGGCGCCCTTGCTGATGCCGGTGACGGTGACGGTGACACCATCATGCTCAAACTGACGGCTGGCGCCCTTGGGCAGAGTGTCGGTGGTCATGATGCCGATGGCGGCCTCGGCCCAGTGATCCGCATCCAGGTCGTCCAGAGCGGCCTGCAAGGCGCCTTCGATCTTCTCCACCGGCAAGGGCTCGCCGATCACTCCGGTGGAGAACGGCAGCACCGCACTCTCATCGACATCGGCCAGCTGCGCCAGGCTGGCGCAGCTGCGCACGGCATTCTGCAGGCCGGGCTCGCCGGTGCCGGCGTTGGCATTGCCGGTATTGGTCAGCAGGTAGCGCACGCTACCCAGCACGCGCTTCCTGGCCAGGATCACCGGCGCCGCACAGAAGGCATTGAGGGTGAACACCCCGGCCACGCTGGAGCCTTCGGCGCAGCGCATGACTACCACATCCTTGCGCCCCGGGCGCTTGATGCCAGCCGAAGCGATGCCCAGCTCGAAACCTGGAACCGGGTGCAGGGTAGACAGCGGGCCAAGACCAACAGCCATAGGGTGTGCTCCTTGAGGGGATTAAGTGTCGCACCGCAGGGCACGACCGAACTCGATGGTAAAACGCCGCGAGCGGCCAGGCCGTTCGCGGCGTTTGGGGGGCAGGCTCAAGCATAACCAAAGCCCGCACCCTTTCTGCTTTGTTGCGTCAGCCTGAGGTTAGTTAACCTGGCCGTGGCAATGCTTGTACTTCTTGCCGGAACCGCACGGGCAAGGCTCGTTGCGACCGATCTTCGGTTCGCTGCGCACGGGCGGCGGCGCAACCGCCACATCTCCCTCTTCAGCCACGGCCTGGTGCTGCATCAGGGCCGATGCTTCGGCGTGCTGGAACTGCATGCGTTCGGCCAGCGCCTCGGCTTCGCGACGCAGGCGCGCCTCTTCCTCGAGCGGGTCTTCGCGGCGCACCTGAACATGGGACAAGACCCGGATGGTATCGCGCTTGATCGAGTTGAGCAGCTCCTGGAACAGGGTGAACGACTCGCGCTTGTACTCCTGCTTGGGGTTCTTCTGCGCATAACCGCGCAGGTGAATGCCGTGGCGCAGGTGATCCATGGTCGACAGGTGGTCTTTCCACAGGTCGTCGAGCACGCGCAGTAATATCTGCTTCTCGAAGGTACGCAGGGCCTCGGCGCTGGCCAGCTCTTCCTTCTCGTTATAGGCCGCGACCAGCTCTTGCAGGATGCGCTCGCGCAGGGTTTCTTCGTAAAGCTTGTGGTCGTCGTCGAGCCACTGCTGGAGCGCAAGCTTGATATTGAACCCGGCGTACAGCGCTTCTTCCAGACCGGCGATATCCCATTGTTCGGGCAGCGACTGCGGCGCGATATGTTCGTTGATGATGCCTTCGAGCACTTCCTTGCGGAACTCGGCGATGGTTTCGCCAATGTCATCGGCAGCCAGCAGGGTGTTGCGCATGTGATAAATCACCTTGCGCTGCTCGTTGGATACGTCATCGAATTCCAGCAGCTGCTTGCGCATGTCGAAGTTGCGTCCCTCGACCTTGCGCTGTGCCTTCTCGATGGCGTTGCTGACCATGCGATGCTCGATCGCTTCGCCTGGCTGCATGCCCAGGGCTTTCATGAAGTTCTTCACCCGATCCGAGGCGAAGATGCGCATCAGGCTGTCTTCCAGCGACAGGTAGAAACGGCTGGAACCCGGGTCGCCCTGACGACCGGAGCGGCCGCGCAGCTGATTGTCGATGCGCCGCGACTCGTGCCGTTCGGAGGCGATCACATGCAGGCCGCCCGACTCGATCACTTGCTGGTGGCGCCTCTGCCATTCGGCCTTGATCTGCGCGACCTGCTCGGCAGAGGGGTTTTCCAGGGCGGCCACTTCGACTTCCCAGTTGCCGCCCAGGACGATATCGGTACCGCGGCCGGCCATGTTGGTGGCGATGGTCAGCGCACCCGGACGCCCCGCCTGGGCAATGATCTCGGCCTCTTTCTCGTGGAACTTGGCGTTGAGCACCTGGTGTTCGATGCCTTCCTTGTCCAGCAATTTGGAGACGTACTCGGAACTGTCGATGGTCGCGGTACCGACCAGGATCGGCCGGCCCTGGGCCTGGCAATCCTTCACATCGGCGATGATGGCGGCGTACTTCTCTTCCTGGGTCAGGTAGACCAGGTCGTTGAAGTCCTTGCGCGCCATCGGCCGGTTGGTCGGAATCACCACCACTTCCAGACCATAGATCTGATGGAACTCGAAGGCCTCGGTGTCGGCAGTACCGGTCATGCCGGACAGTTTGTTGTACAGGCGGAAGTAGTTCTGGAAGGTGGTCGAAGCCAGGGTCTGGCTCTCGGCCTGGATCGGCAAGCCTTCCTTGGCCTCGATGGCCTGGTGCAGGCCCTCGGACAGGCGACGGCCCGGCATGGTACGGCCGGTGTGCTCGTCGATCAGCAGCACCTGATCGTTCTGCACGATGTATTCGACGTTGCGGTTGAACAGCTTGTGCGCGCGCAAGGCGGAATAGACGTGGGTCAGCAGGCCCAGGTTATGCGCCGAATAGAGGCTCTCGCCCTCGGCCAGCAAGCCGACCTCGGTCAGCAACTCTTCGACGAACTGATGGCCCGCCTCGTTCAGCTCGACCTGACGGGTCTTTTCGTCGACCTTGTAGTGGCCTTCCTGGGTGACCACGCCTTCCTCTTCCTCGACGTGCAGCTTGAGGCGCGGGATCAGCTTGTTGATTTCGGTATACAGCTTGGAGCTGTCTTCGGCCTGGCCGGAGATGATCAACGGGGTACGCGCCTCGTCGATGAGGATCGAGTCGACTTCGTCGATCACGGCAAAATTCAGCTCACGCTGGAATTTGTCCTCCAGGCTGAAGGCCATGTTGTCGCGCAGGTAATCGAAACCGAACTCGTTGTTGGTGCCGTAGGTGATATCGGCAGCATAGGCGCTGCGCTTTTCTTCCGGCGGCATGAACGGGGTGACGATGCCTAGCGACATGCCGAGAAATTCATACAGCGGACGCATCCAGTTGGCATCGCGACGGGCCAGGTAGTCGTTGACCGTGACCACGTGCACGCCTTTGCCTTCCAGCGCATTGAGGTAGACCGCCAGGGTACCCACCAGGGTCTTGCCCTCGCCGGTACGCATTTCGGCAATCTTGCCTTCATGCAAGGTCATGCCACCGATCAGCTGCACATCGAAGTGGCGCATGCCCATGACGCGCTTGCCCGCTTCCCGGGTTACGGCGAAGGCTTCCGGCAGCAACTGATCGAGGGTTTCACCTTTAGCCAGGCGGGCCTTGAACTCGGCGGTCTTGGCGCGCAGTTGCTCATCCGAGAGCGCGAGCATCTGCTCCTCGAAGGCATTGACGACCTGAACCGTCTTGAGCATGCGCTTGACTTCACGCTCGTTCTTGCTTCCAAAGAGTTTTTTCAACAAAGGCGCAAACATATCGGCAGGGTCTTCCACGCGTATGGATGGAGGGCGGCCCCATGAGTCGCCCATGCAGCCCTCATGGCTGCGTGCGAAGGGGGCATTCTACCCGGAAACGACGATGAAGAAAGCGGCGTTATTCGATGCCGCTGACGCGAGCGATATAGCTGGTGGGATTGACCACCCGGCCATTCTGACTGACTTCGAAATGCACATGGGCACCGGTCGAGCGGCCGGTGCTGCCAACCTTGGCGATCACCTGGCCGCGCTGCACCAGATCGCCGACCTGCACCAGATTGCTCTGATTGTGCGCGTACAGGGTGACGTAGCCGTCGGCGTGGCTGATCTCCACGGTATTGCCATAACCGGAACGCCGGCTCGAGGCGGTCACCACACCGGCGGCCACCGCGACCACATCACTGCCGGCCTTGGCGGCGAAGTCCACGCCTTTATGCACTCTCAAACGTCCGTTCAGGGGATCGGTACGCCGGCCGAACGGCGAGGAGATATAGCCCTGCAAGACCGGACGCCCCGCGAGGTATTCGGCCTCATTCAACTGGCGGTCGGCGAGCAATTGCTCCAGCACCTCGAGCTGCTGCTCGCGGCTGTCCAGGCGCAGGGCCAATTCATCCAGCGTCGCGATGAAGGATGGCGGCGCATAGGCCGGGCCGCCGAACAGTTCGTCCGGGCCGCCCTGACCGACATTCAGGGAAAAATCGAATTCGCTGGAGTCCAGCTCGGCCAGCTCGGTCAGGCGTTCGCCCAGGGCATCCAGGCGGGTCAAGCGCGCCTGCAGCTCGGCGACATGGGCAGCGAAGGCGTCCAGCTGGCGCTGGGCATCGACCCGCACCGCGCCCACTTCCGCCCGCTGGCGATCCAGCGCCGCGGTCAACTGGGCACTGCCCGGCACGTGCTCCACGTGTGGCACGACCCAAGCCCCTACCGCGACGCCACTGCCAAGCGCCGTCGCGAGCAGCATGAGCAGCGCCACCAGCAGCCAACGTAAATCCAGGCTCAGCGAACGCGCGGCGCCGTGACTCCGATTGAGTAGAATGATGTGCATGGCTTCCCCTTTAAGGTGGAGCCCAAGTCGGCAGCAGAGATTCTGCTACCATGGCGGCCCCACAATCTCAGGCGTCCTGCCATGACGTTTCGTCCTTTGCCGGCTAAAGCACCCGCCGCGCTAATGCGCGAAGCGAAGCCCCTGAAAGCGCTGTTCAACCAGGCGCAACGCATCGATCGCCTGCAGCACTTGCTGGAAAGCCAGCTGCAACCCGCCGCCCGCGAACACTGTCATGTAGCGTCCTGGCGCGAGGGTTGCCTGCTTCTTATAGTCACCGATGGCCACTGGGCCACCCGTTTGCGTTATCAGCAACGGCGCCTGCTCAGGCAGTTGCAGACACTCGAAGAGTTCGCGACCTTAACCAAGATCCTGTTCAAGGTGCAACCGCCAACTGCCGAAAGGCGTGCACCCGGTCGCACAATCAGCCTGTCCAGTAGCGCTGCCGAGAACATCCAGGCCACCGCAGAGGGTATAACCGACCCCAAGCTGCGCGCGGCGCTGGAGCGCCTGGCCAAGCATGGTCAACCCGGCGAATAGCGCCAAACCAGGTGACCGGCTCGCGACTGTCGCGCAGAAAAAAAGCCACCCGAGGGTGGCTTCAAACAACAGAGAGAGGGAGTTTCTGCTTACACCGCCGCTACCGGGCGCATGTAAGAAATAGGTGCTGTATTGACGTCATCGAAGGTGACCACTTCCCAACAATCGGTCTGCTCGATCAAGGCGCGCAGTAGACGATTGTTCAGCGCATGCCCCGATTTGAAGCCGCGGAACTCGCCGATCAGGCTGTTGCCCAGCAAGTAGAGATCACCGATGGCATCGAGGATCTTGTGCTTGACGAACTCGTCCTCGTAACGCAGGCCGTCTTCGTTCAACACGCGGTACTCATCCACCACGATGGCGTTATCCACGCTGCCGCCGAGTGCCAGGTTCTGCGAACGGAGGAACTCGATGTCACGCATGAAACCGAAGGTGCGCGCGCGGCTGACTTCCTTGACGAAAGAAGTACTGGAAAAATCCACGCTGGCCGACTGGGTGCGGTTGCGGAACACCGGGTGATCGAAATCGATCTCGAAGCTCACCTTGAAACCATCGAAAGGCACGAAGGTGGCGCGCTTGTCGCCCTCCTCGACCGTCACTTCACGAAGGATACGGATGAACTTCTTGTGGGCATCCTGCTCCTGCAACCCAGCGGACTGAATCAGGAATACAAAGGGACCAGCACTGCCGTCCATGATCGGTACTTCGGACGCGGAGAGCTCGACGTAGGCGTTATCGATGCCCAGGCCAGCCATGGCCGAAAGCAGGTGCTCTACCGTATCCACCTTGACGTCACCATTGACCAATGTGGTCGACATGGTGGTTTCACCGACATTGCTCGCCCGCGCGGGAATTTCCACGACAGGGTCCAGGTCGGTACGACGGAACACGATACCGGTGTCCACAGGTGCCGGCTTCAGGGTCAGGTATACCTTCTCCCCGGAATGCAGGCCGACGCCAGTGGCGCGGATAATGTTCTTCAGGGTACGTTGTCTGATCATGGCTTTGGCCGCTATAGCACTAGTTGCGAATTGTTTTCAACAATGGCCGGCGATGATAGCAGAACCGGCCTTTGCTGAACACCAATCGCCCCAATACCCCTGATGCACGCCATCAATCGGCCTGACGACGCAGGAAGGCCGGGATGTCCAGGTAATCCAGGTCATCCTGCGGGTTCAACTTGGCCGCGGCAGCCGCACCGCCGTGGCTTTGCCGCTGAACGGTCGGGCGTTCGTAGTCCTTGTAATTGACGCTTTGCTCGCCGCGCGAAGGCGTTGGCGCAGCCGACGAAGCGGCACTGCTGGTGGTGACCTGCACGGTATTGTCGATCACCTTGACCGGCTTCTCGATTTTCGCGCCCAGACCAGTGGCGACCACGGTGACGTGCAGCTCGTCGCGCATGTCCGGATCGATCACGGTACCCACCTTGACGGTGGCGTGCTCGGAAGCGAACTGTTCGATGATGTTACCCACGT
>RCUJ01000291.1_pt1 | contig 29134 bp, 18 predicted proteins | sample 2166321 | NCBI WGS metagenome assembly RCUJ01 (sample SAMN09932808, study PRJNA488358) | compost metagenome | feature: garden; material: soil; isolation source: compost soil in an enriched community after 118 h of incubation | place: Germany: Experimental Botanical Garden Goettingen | collected... | reverse complement strand
AAAAAATGAATTTGATAGAGTAATACTCTCTGAAAAATTGATTGACATATTGAGCCAATATATTCCCTATTAACATTGTTATAAAAAAAGAGGTCAGTTTTGTATAAAACTAACCTCAAAGAAAATGACACTATCCCAAAAAGTGTGTAAGTTTAAAAATAACAGGGTTTGACTTTTTAATTAAAGTTGAACCCTTTTAAACAAGTTACGAGCCACTTTACAGAACTAAAGCCGAATTCAATAATTTCATGAAACAAAATATTATTCCCTTTTAATGTCTTAATGACAGTATTTGGGTTTATAAATTTAGGAAAAGATTTAGCATCTGGATAAATAAAATAAAGTGAGTTTATTAAAAAACATTTGATTTTTTTTTTAATACTTACTAGAAATTTTATTTCTTTCCTTTAACATGGTCTATTTCTACTATGTGAATATTATAAAATAACTATTTCATTTTTTTTAAGAGTTGAAGAAGTTGACAAAAATTAAAGATAAATGACAAAAAATAAAATTTGATATTAATTAAATACCAATGCAAAAAAGATACTTAAAAAAAAGCATCTTTTTTTGTATATAATCTTTCTCCTTAAAATAATGCGGAAAACCGTAATGAATAGTAGAAATGGTTTTGTATGTTTGGTACTGTATCGTAAATAACGAAACAAACTTTCACTTATCAACCCAAAAAGTGGATGTATTATAAAGGATATCTAGGATAAATACTAGCTAGTGGCTATTAATTGCGACATTCTAACGATGGAACATAGCTACTTAAAAACCAAAAGATATGATTAAAAACAATACGCATTTCGATAGAAAAGAACAAGCCGACAACAACTATTACAACAATATTCGTGGTACACAAACTATAGGAGGTACAAATTATGAAGGTTATTTTAAATGTAAGTTGGTTCACACCAAAGGGCTTTCCGTTATAGTTCCCGATTTAATCTATATAATGGACGATAACGAAAACTTCACTTGGTTTCAATTCTATTCATTTATGCCAAATCAACTTATCAAATTTGGCGAAAATGAAATTTTAGGAAGTATTTATGTTGACATTGCTTTTGGGCACACACTCCGACTTACAATCTCAAATGAATGGCATGTTGAGAATTTTCAAGACCAATCTAATCTATTCAAATGCAGAATTACAGGCCCTGACAACTTAATGGATTATAGTACAGGAAAAGGAAAACTAATTAATAAGATTCCATTTATTTATTTGTATCATCACACATTACCTGAAACAAAAAAGTTAATTATCCAGTCATCAAATTATAGAGGTTCACTTTGGAATTACCAAGGAACTAAAACACTTACGACAATTTGTTACGCATACTTTACAAGTCTTGATGCAATTCAAAGACCAAATGACTTAAAAATGATTGCAATGGCAAACGAAGGAGAATTGCAACTCATGGTTGATGTTTCAAAAGAAATTGTTCCCATAACTGTTTACAGAGATAACACAGAAAATAGAACTGCGACTATTAAACAATTAATCGACACTACAATTATTCTTAACAATCATATTTGGATACATACTCATGACCACAATGGCACAACCTATTATGAACTTTGCAGCGCTTTCATTTATCGTGTAGGACTTGAGCCAAACACAATTTTACCATTTGAAAACGAAACTATTTTTAGGGTAGATAATGTAAAAATAACTAATTACATTATTCTTGGAGATTCGACTACTAAACTTGGATTGCTTGCGCCGTTTGACGAAGAATTTACAACTCATATATTTAAAATAGAACCCTTTTACAATATCAATACAAACATTTTAAAATTTTGGTTTAATAATGGAAACAAAGACCATTATTCAGAAAAAAAGGTTGAGAGGGAGAAGTTTAACAGTCACTAACAGCAATGCTTCGTTGCGTGCCCAGCACAAACAATGAAACATCTATGTAAAAGCATAACTGAATGTAATAAAAAAGAGAATAATGGAAGTTGAAGGAAGAAAAGGAAGAGATAAAAAGATGCCTTATCTTTTTTAAGATAATGTGGAAAACAATAATGAATAGTAGAAATGGTTTTGTAAGTTTGGTATAGTATCTCATATAATGAAACCACCTCTTGCCTTTCTGCCTAATTAAGAGTTGTATACGAGAAGTTTTGTTTTGCATATATACAAGTTAGTGGCAATTCTAACGCAGAATAAAAATCTAAAGCTATTTTTAAAATGAATATTAGAAAAGAAGAAAATAAAGATCATAAAGAAGTATTTGACTTAATTAAAAATGCTTTTGAAAACGAAGAATACAGCGACCATAAAGAACAATTTTTAGTAGAACGATTAAGAAATTCTGACTCATTTGTTCCCGAATTATCTTTAGTTGCTGAAATTGATGGGCAGATTGTAGGCTACATTTTGATGACAAAGATTAAAATTGTAAACGATAATCTGCAAAAAACAATATCTTTAGCCTTAGCACCAGTAGCAGTGTTAAAAAAATATCAAGGAAAAGGAATTGGCGGAAAACTAATTCGGAAAGCTCATCAGAAAGCAAAGGAATTGGAATTTAGTTCTGTAATTTTATTGGGACACGAGAAATATTATCCAAGATTTGGATACAAAATGACAAAAAATTATGAAATAAAATTACCTTTTGAAGTACCTGATGAAAACTGTATGTTAATAGAACTAACTGAAGATGCTCTAAAAGACGTGAAAGGAATCGTGGAATATCCAAAAGAATTTTACGAATAACAACGCCACTAGCAGCAAAGTGTTCGTTGCATGCGCTGTGACAGGCATTTTCAAATGTTAGAAATTGCAAAGATAATGAGGCTAAACTAACCTCTCTTTTGATGGGTGGCACAGGACAGATACGTACACAATCGGCTTTTAATCTTTCTTTGGAGTTTGCCAATAAAGGTTCGGATGCACTAATTCTTAATTAACCAATAGGAACAGGCAGTAAGCAACCTGTTCTTTTAAATCCTTACACAATGAAACAAGTAGAAAATAAAGAAGGAAAAATAATAAGAGGTTTTGATATTGCTTATTAGCTTATGCAAAATGTAATTGATCTCAAACTTATTGGTAATTTCAGATTTGATGTATTCTTTTTACTGATCTTGAGAAAGATAAGACAAGTATACAGTTTTAAAAATAGGAATAAGGCGTTTTTTTTTTATTGAATTTTATTTGTCTTTATATATGCTTTCCATTTTTTGATAAAAGTCTTTCATCACAAAAAACGCTTTCTTTTTAATACCATCATTCGAGATTAGTCCTTTTCTATTGTAGCCATCTTGAATTTCTGGCAACAAACGTCTAGGTGAACGAAAATCAACTAAAATCCAGGGACTTAAACCGCTAATATTTGGAATTTTTTCAACCATTTTTAGGTTTTGTTGGTACAAATATTCTTGAAATTCCTCCGTCCAGCGTTCGATTTTCTCACCATGCAATCCTTGTTTGGCATCGCCTCCAAATTCTGAAACCACTACCGGTTTGTTGTATTTTGATGTCCATTGTATCTTTTCAGCATCTTCAAGATTTCCTCCGTACCAACCCAAATATTCGTTGAACGCAACAATATCAAACTTTTCGGCGATGGCATCGTCAACATAACTGTTCAAGCCTTCGCTTTTGGTCAGCAAAGCGGCACTTATTAATCGGGTATCGTCCAAAGTCCTGGCTTTGGCATTCAAATTATTGATAAAAATGTTCCTTGCGTCCGAAATTGGTGTTTCGTTTGCCATAGACCAAATAATCGTGGAGCATCGGTTTTTATCACGAGAAATCATTTCAATTAATTGATTTTCAGCGTTTTTATAAGTTGCAGTATTAGTGAAATCAACTGTCCAATATACAGGAATTTCTTCCCAGACCATCAAGCCCATTTTGTCTGCCAAGCGCACCATACTTTCGTTATGCGGATAATGTGCCAAACGCACATAATTGCAACCCAATTCTTTTGCCCAAGTCAATAATCGAATGGCATCCGCTTCCGAATTTGCCCGACCACCTTTGGCGTTTTCTTCGTGAATGGAAATCCCACGCAGAAAAACCGGTTTGCCGTTCAAAACAATTTTGGTATTTTGGGTTTCTATGGTTCTGAAACCTATGTTGTCTTTGAGAATTTGGTTGTTAAATTCTACGGAAACTTCATATAATTTTGGGCTTTCCGGCGACCAATATTGAATTTTTTTGTTGGTGATTTCAAAATTTACTCTCCCGTCAGTATCAATTTTTTCTTTGCAATTGATTTTGAGTTTTGGGATTTTGATGGTAACAAATTCAGCACTTTTGTCAAAATTGTTAATTTTCACAAAGCCTGAAATGGTGTTTTTTTCTCCTTTTTTGAGTTGGATGGTATAATCCTGAACGAAGGATTTTGGTTCTTCAACCAACAAAACATCGCGTGTGATGCCGCCATAGTTAAACCAGTCTGTATTGAGTGTTGGCACGCCTTCTTTGCGACGAACGTTATCCACTTTTACGACCAAAAAGTTGCCTTTGTCTTTGATAATCGAGGAAACTTCAAAATTAAACGGAGTAAATCCACCTTCGTGAACTCCCAATTTTACACCGTTGAGATACGCCTCAGCTTTGTAGTTGACAGCTCCAAAATAAACAAAAAGACGTTTATTCTCTTTCACATCATAATCAAAAGATTTCTTGAACCACACTGTTCCTTCGTAATAAAAAAGATTGTCTTTTTGCGAATTCCAATCTCCAGGAATGGTCATTGTGGGCGATTTGTCAAAATCATATTCCACCAATTCCTGCTTGTTCTGGGCGTGATAATTGCTGTAAAAAGCCGAGTTTTGCCCCCCTTTTTGCTGGTCATAAGCATCGCGATGAAAACTGTAATAACCCGTTTCATAAGAATCTACAATGTAGTTCCACTCTCCGTTTAAGGAAGTGGTAACTCTATTGGGAACATTGGTTATCAGTTCTTGGGAAAACCCAAAAAGAGGAAAAAATAGAAGAATGTATTTGAGGAATTTCATAATTTAACTTTTTTGTATGAAGTAATGTTTCACTTTATTAAATTTTTTAAGGCCAGCGCGAGCTTCAAGCTCGTGATAATTCTTCATTTGTTATTGCTTTGAAAATTCTGTGTAAATGAAATGAAGAATAAAATCCAATATTTGCGATAGTTTCCAAAGGTAATTCTTGGTCTAAATTTTCATCAATAAATAGGAATATGTTGTTAATTCTTTTTATGTAATCTTCTTTCATCTTTCCGTTTTCTATCGTTCAAAAAAGTTTTCAACTCATAAATCTATCCAACAAAATCATCCCAACCTACCCAAAATTTCGACAGATTGGAATGACAAATATCAAACTTTAAAATCAAATAATTATCTATTTAGACAATATAATCATCGCCAATCCTGCAATGTACAACAATAGCATAATATTCAACAATGACTTGGTTCCCTTAGGTGCTTTATCAAACTCTTTCCAAATATAAATTCCCCAAATTGCCGCTACAACAGTTGCTCCTTGTCCTAATCCATAAGAAATTGCCGGTCCGGCTATACCGGAAGCAATAATGCTCAAGGACATTCCCACACACCATATCGCTCCGCCTAAAATCCCAATAAAATGGTCTTTGGTCACACCTTTGAAATAATCTGAAAAGGAAACCGGCGCGCCAATAAACGGACGTTTCATTTGAATGGTATTGAATACAAAACTGCTGACAACAACTCCAACGGCAAAAATCACCAAGGCGGTGTAAGGAGTCAGTTTTCCTATTTCGGGCATACTAAAATCAGATACCATAGAAGCTGCCACATATTTGTAGAACAATCCCATCAAACAACCGCTTACAACGGATAAAATCAATCCTTTTTTGGAAACTTTTTCAACTAGATTGGACTGTAATTTTTGGTACGCTCTCGCATTTAAAATAATTGCCAAAGTGATTAAAGCGACCCCTCCAAAAATCAAGATTGGATTTCCTTGGGTGGAATCATAATTTACAAGTACGCCAAGAACCAAAGCTATCCCAATGGCAACCGGAAAAGCAACCGACATTCCCGCAATGGCAATGGCTGCCACGAGTAAAATATTGGCCAAATTAAAAACAACACCTCCAATAAATGCTGATAACAAACTACTGTTTTCGGCTTGGTTAAAATCTTCAAGGAAAGCTCTTCCTTCGACACCGTTGCTTCCTAAAGTGAAAGCCAAAAGCAATGTGGTCAATAAAATACCAAAACCATAATCCCAATAAAAGAGTTCAAACCGCCAGGTTTTGGTAGTGAGTTTTGTGGTATTGGCCCAAGAACCCCAACAAAACATAGTGATAACACAAAGCATAATCGCCAATCCGTAATTTTCTACAATAAACATAATGTGATTTTTTAGGTTACTATTCTTAAATTATAATTTCATTTCTGTATGGGATGGATGCTTGCGCGCCAAATCTTGTTACAGAAATGGAAGCTACTTGTATTGCAAAATTTATTGCTTTTTCCCAACCCATTTTTTCTGTAAGAGCAACCGTTAAAGCACCACTGAAAGTATCACCAGCAGCAGTTGTATCCAATGCTTTTACGGTAAGAGCATCTATCTTTATAGATATTTTTTCATTCTCAAAATAAGCGCCATTTTTCCCTAAAGTAATAATCACATTTTGAACTCCTTTTTTTAGAAAAATATTTGCTGCTAAAGAAGCAGTTTCTTTATCTGAGACAGTTATTCCTGTAAGTAAAGTTGCTTCTGTTTCATTAGGTGTGATAAGAAATAAACCATTCAATAATTCATCATCCAATATTTGGGCTGGGGCTGGATTGATTATTACTTTTTGATTATTTAATTTTGCTTTTTTTGCAACAAAAGAGATTGTTTCCATTGGAATTTCCAACTGCATTAGAATAATTTCTGCATCAAAAATACCATTTACCTTTTCAATATTTGTAGGCAATAAGTTCGCATTGGCACCTGGAGCAACTACGATACAATTTTCTCCTTCTTCATTTAATATGATTAATGCCGTGCCTGAAGGCGCTTCATCATCAACAAATATATAGTCTGTATTAATATTGTCTTTTTTTAAGCCTTCAATGGTTTTTTTTCCAAAAATATCATTCCCTACTTTTGTTACTAATGTCACATTGCCTCCCAATCTTGCAGCTGCAACCGCTTGATTTGCACCTTTGCCACCAGCATTCATAAAAAAATTTCCTCCCATAACAGTTTCACCAGGCAATGGTAATTTTGCTGCTTTTACAACCATATCAGTATTGGCGCTACCAATAACTATAATTTTATTTGTACTCATTCCATTTATTTTTTTGTAACGGTTACTGGTAACCAAACTCTCATATCCCCTTCTGTCTGGCTGGCTTCGGCAAAAGGAACTAAATAAATTTTTTCCTTTTTATTTAAAATATCCACCGAATAGGCTTGATTTCCAACCCAGTTTTTAGGTAAAATTTTCGATTCATTTGCAGTATTTGGATTTTTAACCGCAATTTTTTCTTTTGAATTTGCCATTAAATCAAATTCTTTTTCCGAATTTAAAGATTTGTCTATAGCCAAAACTTGTGGGCCACGTTGAAAAGCAATTTTATTCGGATACGACTTCCCGCCTGAGATTTCTTGGATTGGCATATCAAAATTGACGCTTATTTTTTCGCCTGATTTCCAAGTTTTAGTAATCGTTACAAATTCATTGGGCTTGCCTTTATACTGCTTGTTTCCAACTTTTGCTACAAAATTGGTACACCAAGTTGGCACTCGTAACGCCAACGGAAATTCAGCAGATTTTGAAGTTTCAACTGTAATAGTCAGATTACCGCTTTCAGGAAAATTACCCTCAATTTTAAAAATAGCATCTATGTTTTTATTATTTGAAGTGGTAATACTTTCTTTATAAACGGCTGGTTCGTAAAAAAGTACCGTTGGCACATTTTTAATATTTCCAAAAGTGAAATTTGGAACCAATGCAATTCCTCTTGGAACACTGGATTGGCAACAAGTTATGTAGCAAGTATAGGGTTTTTTATTCATCAGCGGCGTGTAATAACTTACGCATCCCGTTTCAGGATTTTCGGCTCCCAATAAGTGATTATAAACTGATTTTTCTAATTGATTCAAATACTTAACATCACCAGTTATTGCAAATAAATTTTGATTTAACTGAACCCAAGTCGTGGTCACGCAACCTTCACCCATATTAGCATTTGCTTCAGCAGGCAACACACCATCTTCTTGAAAATGTTCGTGATCGCTTGCTGTTCCAGTAATGTACAAACGATTTTTCTCCACATCCTGCCAAACTAATTCTACCGCTTTTAAGAATTTTGGATCTCCTGTTACCTGATATAATTTTATCAAACCCACATAATTAGACAACATTTCATAGGCTTTTCTGTTGCCCACATCAGTTACTTTTCCTGTCCTTAGAATCGCACTGATTACGTGAGGACCATTATCTTGTTCCCAAGCATCTAAAATATAGTAACAAAAGTCCAGGTATTTTTTGTCACCAGTATATCTGTACAAATCGACCATTGCATCCAAAACGCTGGTTGCCGCCATTCCTACATGTTCTCCTGCGAGTAAAATATCTCTTTGTCCTGTATTTTTCCCGAAGGTTTTGCACAATAAATCGCCCATTTTTTTGGATGTTTCCAATGCTGGTTTATAACCTGTGGTGGCATAATAAGTCAACAATCCGTGTAAATTGTATTTATGCGACCACACATCCCAACTTGTCCAATATTGATCCGGAGTGTAAGTTCCTAAATAACCGTCCTCTTTTTGGGTATTTATCAATTCGTACATCATTCTGTCCATCTGCTTTTTTAAAGCTGGATTTTTGGTCAATTTCCACACATTGCAGGCGGTTTCGAGATATTTACCAATATGCTCACCAGCCCAAGGATGTATTCCCGGTCGGGTTAAATACGAACCGGTTAATCCTTCTTCATCGACATTTAATAATCTTTGTTCTAAATTTTGAGTGAATCGTGTGCCCAAATAGCCACTATATTTCTGATTTTCGAAAGGGACAGAGTTAAAATTAGAAGCAATTTTATCTTTAATTACAGGTTGCGCTTTCCCCAGAACAGGAATTTCTATATTTCTATCAGACAAATACAATTGTTCGTTTCTTATAGAAGCGAGCGTTTCATTTTCAATAATTTCATAACCCACATTGAACATTTTGTCTTTTGTTGGAACAAAATTTGAAGAGATAAATTCAGCCGTTGAATTCTTGTCCCCATTTACATGAATAGATTTTGTTTCAGAAAAAAGCAATTCACCTTTTTGGTTTTTAATCCAATAATTTATGTTTGCGTCAAGCGGTAAATCTCCATTATTTTTAAAAATTAACTTGCGCTGAAAGCCTTTGTTTTTCGTTTCTGCAAAAGAATTTTCAACCGAAATATAATTAGACCATTGTATTGGTGAAAGATTATAAGGTCCTTCATACATTCCTGCACCGCCAATATTGCTATACATTCGTACGGAAATCACATTTTCTTTTCCCCATTTTACCACGTCCAAAGGAATCGTATAACTTCTGTTCTCTTGCCATTTTGTAACTAAATTTGGCGGAAAACTGCCTGTTTCTCCCACTAATTTTCCGTTAAAAAAAGTTTGATCTACATCGTCAATTTTTCCTAAATTCAAAAGAAGACCATTTCGTTTAGTGGCTGCTTTTTTTAGATTTTCCGGAACGACAATTTTAATTCGATACCAAGCATATGTATCGAGCATTTGCCAACTCTTTCCAAGAAATTGTGTTCCCCAGTGCGAATCGTCGAAACTTGGATTAGCCCATTCTGGATTATCCCCAATATTGAATCGCACTTCTTTTTGCAAGGTAATTTCTTGCGCAAGACTTATGTTACTTATCAGTAATAAAAGTACTATTTTTATTAATTTCATATTTTTATTTTTTTTTGTGATTATTTTTTTAATATAGTGTATTTGGGTTTTTCCATGTTTCCGTATCATTATAAAGAACCTCATCTTTGGGGAATGTACTTAGGGACATGAAACCCGCCGCAATAAATTTTTCTCTCAATTGAAGCAAGGAATTAAATCCATCGTTATTAAAAATAGTGCTTATTACTTTCCAATAACCACTTAAATTATAACAAGCCTCTTTCCATTGATTTGGATATTTTTTATTTAGATTTTTGGCCAAATCCAACGAAACTGCTAAATAGGCTGCACGTGCCATTTCTTGTTTTTTACCTGAAAGCAGATCGAATACAATATGTTTTTCAAGTTCATTTTTGAGTCTTAGCTTTTCCTCATCGAGATTGAGTAGTTTATATACTGAGGTTGGTTTTTCGCTTTGGATATGATAAACAACTGTTTTGTTTACAATCGTTTTACTACCTCCATTTTCCTGGTTTATCATTTCAAACACATCCACTACCCGGTCTGCAAAACTGGTAATAGTTTCATCATTCGGCATATTATCACGTGAAGTATTTTTGTATCTATCCACAAGTTGCCAACCTTCGTTAAGTATGCGACGTTGACCATAAATAGTTCCCATTAAGGTTCCAAGTGTTGCAGCATTGCAATCGGCATCATAACCAAAATTCATGGAATGTCTTATCGTTTCAGAAAAATTGCCATTTCCGTATAAAAATGCTGCAATGATCACAGCAGTATTAAGTTCCGAGCCGTTTTTGTTTCTGATTAATGCATCTTTTAACTCGTATTTTTCATGTAAAAGACGGTGAGTTTCAGCAGGGTTTTCAGGGTTTTGATTATGCCATTTTCTTACATCAGCAATTATCCGAACCATAATACTTTTAGGATCGAGACTGGAAACTCCAGAATCTAAAATTTTATTAATATCGCTTTCTACAAAAGCTGTAGCAATCATGGCAGTATAAAGCTGGGTTGTTTGTGCAGCTTCGTTATCTATTGTTACTTTAGTATAATGCAAACCAATTTTTGCAGCCGTTTGAGGCATTGCCGCAGCAATGAGACCAAAAGATTCACTTACGAATTGCCCCGAAACATTAAATTCGGCCCATGGATTTAATGCGATGCTACCCGTCATAGGAGCTTTAATTCCAATATCCATCAGATAACGGGCATAGCGGTTGGAACACCACATTGCACGATTGATACTCCTTTTCCAAAAAGCGTTAATGTCGCTGTAAGGCAAATAAGCATTTCTGGTCTTCTGAATATTATATATATATACCCATTCAAAATCAGTGTCATCATCAGTCCAGGCGCCCTTCGGAAGAGAAGGAACGTAGGTTTTAAGATCGCCATGTTTGTCGTAGTTTTTAAATTCGTAAGGCCCTCCGTTCATGTTGCCAATCATCATACCCAACATTCCACCTCGTATTTTATCCACCACCATTTCAGCAGGAAGTGTAATCATTTTCTTTTCTGATGTGTTTTGAGCAAGCAACTTGTCAAAAGAACAGCAAAGAAGAAAGATTATCAAGCCAAAACTTAGTTTTATTTTTATTTTCATTTTTTTTAGTCATAAATTAGTATCAGGGCATCTCTAAACAATTATCAACTATTTACTCAATTTAACAGTGAACACATCGTGTGGTTGAATAGTCATTTTTAGGTTCTTTCCCGTTGTTCCAATATTTTTTTTGAGCCATAAATCCCTGATATTTGTCTTATCAGTAACATTATATGTTTTTCCATTAAGGTTACTGAAATATCTCTTCCAATCAAAATCTAAATTTCTAACTTCACTACTTCTATTAAAAAAACACAAGGCAATTTCATCATTTGAAAGGTTTTTAATCCAAAGTTCAATATTGCCATCCAATGTCCACCATCTGTAACCTTGCTTTCCGAGTGGATCTTGATTCAGTGCGATTATTTCTTTGTTTGTCAATATTTCTTTAACGGCTGTGGTCATTGAACGAATGTCGTTGCCCGCAATTAATGGTGCTGCCATCATTGCCCACATTGTAAAATGCGAACGAGATTCCACATCTGTTAAAACTCCGTTTCCTACTTGAAGAATATCTGGATCATTCCAACCTCCAGCACCAGAGAATTTCCCAAGAGGTTCATTTTTATCCATAATTAATGTCCATCCCATTCCGCCCCAATTTACTTTACAATCCCAACAATTCATTATATCGCTGGTGGTTCGCCAAAGGTGTCCTACGTTTTTAGCCCAAGTCCAAGGTTCAGTACTTCCCCATTCGCAAATGCTGAAAACAATGGGACGTTTAGCAGCAAACAGTGCGTCACGCATCACTTTATAAGAGCCTTCCGCTTTTTGGGCATCGGTATTACAAAAATCATATTTTAAATAATCTATTCCCCAAGCAGCATAAGCTCTGGCATCCTGATATTCATATCCACGACCGCCGGGTCTGCCTTCGCAAGTCTTGCTTCCTGCACAGGAATACAAACCAAATTTCAATCCTTTGGAGTGAATATAATCGGCGAGGTTTTTCATTCCGGAAGGAAAGCGTTCTGGATCTGGCACAATATTTCCGTTTTCATCACGGGAAACCTGCCAGCAATCATCAATTATTATGTATTCATATCCGACTTCTTTCATGCCATTTGTGGCCATAGCATCGGCAGTTTCACGGATTAATTTTTCATCAACGTTGCAGGCAAATTTATTCCAACTGTTCCAACCCATTGGAGGCGTTTTAGCCAAACCTTCAAACTTTTGGGCATTTATGCTTATTGAAAAGACTAGCAATGCTGTAAAAAATAGATGTTTCATAATTTTATTTTTTTTAATTCGTTAATTAAATTTAAACCAATCTAATTTCAGACTATTGGATTTAACCAAGATTTTAATTTTATTTTCTCCTTTTATCAATTTAAAATTACCAATAGTTACTTCGCTAAAGTCTTTATTGCTTACAGTGAAATTTACTTTTTTATTGTTTATCCAAATTTCTAATTCTGTTGGAAAATCATTGGCTGATGCACTCATCGTTAATTGATGCTTCTTATTGTCTAAACAATTAAAATCATAAACCAGCCATTCTGATTTTTGAAGCACAACAGATTGATCAGACCAAAACTGATCCTTATCCTCGCTGTCTAATTGTATTTGTACTGGTTCATTTTTCCTGTAAAATTTAGATTTATTTAGTGTGTCTGAAACAAAATAAGATTTAGCATATCCTTCAAATCCATAATTCTCGGCTTCAATTTTTCCTGGAATTCTAGTGTTTATGGCGTTACAAACATCTTCAAAATAGTCACAATTGGCTATTTTTATATTTTCGAGCAATTCGCTGAATGCTTTTTCTGCTAGTGCACTGTCAGGCTTTGATCCATTCTTTGTGTACTCAGAAATCAAGTCCCAGTTATCTGGTTTTTTGATGGAATAAGGCGTGTTTTTAGTATCCATTTTTTTCCAAGGCCAGAAAGAGAAACCAATGTTATTTGCTTCAAAATATTGGGTTGTAGCCCAATAAATTGCATTTCCTTTTTCTCCCGTTTCACCAACCCAAATTGGCGTATTTAATTCGTTTCGTTTATTTAAATACTGATCTATACTATTCAAATTATCAGGTCTGGCCCAGCAATAATAATGAAACTGGTAAAAGACATTTGTGTCAAAAGGCTTGTCAAAAACTGACCAATCATTTGCCCAATCAAAACCCTCCAAAGTAATCATGTGTTTTTGATCCACTTTGCGAATTTCAGCAGTGATATGCTTATACATTGGAACAAGCAAATGTTTGTATTTTTCAGCAGCGCCAGTGGCTTTGGGTAATGGTTCATTCAGTAAATCATAAGCAGCCACAACAGGTTCGTCTTTGTATTTTTGGGCAATTTTGACCCAAAGATTTACGAGTTGATCCTCATACTTTTTATCGATAAAAAGTTCAGGGATATCGTTTGGACTATCATCAATATTGGCTCCGGTTTGTCCGCCAGGCGCTCCGTGCATATCAATAATAACATAAATTTTATGTTTTTTGCACCAAGAAACAAGAGAATCAATTAACTGAAATCCTTCTTCAACATACACAGGATTTTCACCTTCAGTTAAAAACAACCGCGAGTTTAAAGCTGGTCTCACAGAATTAAATCCCAATTCAGCAATTCGTTTGATGTCAGCTTCTGTAATGTAGTTTTGCCTAAATGTTTTCCAAAAATGAGCGGATTTTTCTTTTCCAATCAAATCCTCCACCACTTTTTCGATTTTGCGAGGACGGTCACCCAAGCCTCCAAATTTCCACATATATCCTTCGGGCAAAAGCCAGTTTCCAAGCCCTACTCCTTTCAAAAATATTTTTTCTCCCGATTCGTTAACCATCTCTTGACCGGAAGTGTGCAAAAAAGTTAAGTTTTTTCCTTGTTTTAATTGAGAGTATGCAGAACAACTAATGGTTATTGCTAAAATTAAAGAGCCAATTATTTTCATTATATATATTTTTTATTTAACCCTTTTTATTGGAAAGTAAACTTAAAATTTTCATTAGTTTTAGTTGCTGTTTTATAAATTACCGCTTCTGAAACATAAATATTTGCATCAGTAGATTTAGGATTTTTTGTTCCCTTAACAACGAGTTTTACGGTGTGTTTTCCCTCCGTAAGATTGAGTACATGAAAGATATTTATGCCGCGATGTTCTTGATTAGCATAGTCAAAATAACAATCGATTGTGCGTTTGAATACTCCATCTACATAAACATCTGCCATTCCTCCATCTTTTACCCAATTCCCTTCAATCGAAACTCCTGTGCCTTCAAAAGTTAAGTTTATTTCATCGCCGGCTATATTGCTGAATTTAGATTTATTGTTAGCGCTGGCAGTCCAAGTTCCTTTGGTTTCCCAAGCATGATTTGGCGAAGCAAAAACATTGATTCTTTTGTCAAAAACCAGTTTAGGAAAAGCATCTTCCAACAGGAAAGCAACAGGAGTTTGGACGTTGATAGTCAAATCTTTTTCTCCAACTTTTCCTCCATTTGTAGCGATTATCTCTTGTGCGTATTTTACGGTACTGATAACTGCCTTATTGAACGAATAAGAAGTATTATCAAACAGGGAATCTCCTATATTCTTAACGGCATTTTGATAGGAAATTGGCAAGCCGCTAAACCCTTTAATGACTCCTAAAACGGCAACAGCATTTGACGGATTGCAATCAGAATCCTGACCACAACGAGTAGCAATTTCCATCGTTTCATCAACATCTCCATCTCCATAAAGCAATCCCATAATAATATATGCTCCATTTAGTTTGGCATCAATATTAAAAGTTTTACCTGCTTCGCAGATATTTACTTTTCCCCATTTATTTTCTAATTCTTGCCAAGCTTTACGCCAATCCGTTGGATAATGCTTGTGCAAAACAATAACATCATTAATAATTTTCGCATAATCGCTTTTGGCCGGAAGAGAAAGTAATGCTTTAGCAACAATTTTATTGATGTCATTTTCTAAAAAGGCTTCTGAGTATAACGCAGCTACAAAAACGCCACCATACACGCCGTCTCCATAATTCATGATATGTCCTATTTTATCTGCAATTTTATTGGCAGACTGGGGCATCCCTGGGCAAATGAAGCCAATATAATCGGATTCAATTTGAAAATCAATATCATCGGCATGAAGATTAAATTCAGGGTTTCCAGATAAAGGTGGATAAATCCCATCGAAATAATTTTTTCTTCCTTGAACATTGGCGTGCCACAACATATAACCCGATTTTGCAAATAACTCTTGAAATTTTTCAGCTGGTGCATCAACACCATATTGATCCATAGTTTCCATAAAAGTAAGTTGTACATAAATATCATCTTGCCAGACAGAGCCTTTTACATCGGCAGGAATCCATTTTATTGGATCTTCAAAGGTTTTGCCTTGAGCTTTGAACTCAGTAGGTGCTCCATAAGTAACACCTATCATTTTTCCTGCCCATCCACCAGCAATTTTGTCTTTCAAAACTTCTTTTGAAAGTGTAGCAGTTTGCATTTTTGTTAATTCTTTTTTAGACTTCACTTGTGCATAAGACGAAAACATGAAAAGTAAAGCCGCAAATACTATTATATTTTTTTTCATTGTTTCAATTATTTATTTGATTGATTTTATATTCATTTCATCCAAAAAAGGGTCTGTTTATTTTACTAAAAAATCAGATTCTTGAATTCCTACATTAAGTTTTTTTGCCAATTTATCTGCAAACTTCTTATCATAAATCGTTTGATTTTTTTCTCCTTTAATGTTTTCAGGTAAACTAGGAACATTGGTAAAAACATTGCCTTCAAATTTGGCACCTGTTTTCAAAAATCTACCAAACTGTGCATTATTATTTCCATAAAATTTATTATTCCTATATAATACATCAAGTGGTTTTCCTTCCCAATCGAGATGATCCACCAAATAATTAGTTCCCGAACCAGCAATAACCGTATTGTCCTCAACAATAACTTCGGTTGCGGCACTCAAGATAGTAATGGAGGCAAATCCGTCATCTTGGTTCATGCGATTGTCATTATAACTCACATTTTCTTTTATTAGATTTCCTTTTCCCGATTCGTGATTTCCAAATGCCATCATACCTGGCCCGTCATTGTTATAGCTGTAATTATATTGTATTGTACAATTTGCACTGTAATAATCTATACTAAAAGGTCCTCCATCGTTTTGAAAAGAATGACATTCATAACCAATATTTCGTTGGATAATTGAATTTTGGGCATCCCAATACCATATTCCATTTGCCAAGCCCATTTGCCCAGTTCTACATACTTCATTGTATTGCATAATGGCACCATCAACTTCGGCCATAATAACACCATCTCTTATAATATTTTTGATGATATTATTTTCCATCAGTACATTGAAGGAAGGGTAAGGAGCTTCATTTCCTCGTGCATTTTTGTGTAATAAATATTCACTTCTAATACTGAACCCACAAAGACCTAGATTATGAATATAGTTCCGTTGAACTACAAAACCGTTCCACCAAGAGGGTTGTTCTCCTTTATAAATAATTGCCTTGATTCCTCCATGATATTTATTGTTGTCATTTGTGGCAACTTCTTTCTTTTTCGAAGCCAAAAAGACACTGTGAATTTCACAATCCTGAATAGTGATATTTTTTAATTCTCCTGCATTTTTTGCTTCTATCAAAATTCCATAGTCGCCTTGTTCATTCATTATTTCAAGATTTTCAATGACTACATTTGCAGGATTCAATAATGAAATAACGGTTTTCGCACCATTGCCATCTAGCACTGGACGGTTTCCTGTTCCAAAACGGCCAATCTTTATTGGTGCATCTGGCTTTCCTTGTGCCTCTATATTCAAATTACACTGAAAAATTTCATCTGATTTGAACAAAATTTGATCTCCAAATTTCGGTTTTATTTGTTGCACTATTTCACTCGAAGTTGAAGAAAAAATCAACTCTGCTTCTTTTATTTTTGGCCTATTTTCAGAATGGCTGATATAATAAATTGAACCTTGACTTGTTTTGCTTTCTTGAATAAAGTATTGGCTTTCTTGCCTAATCTGAGCAAAAGAAATACTACTGAATACAAGTAATAAAATTAAGGAGCTTATTTTTTGCATTTCTATTATTTAATTTTATAATAATTTCAATCTGAAATATATTTTAAAGATTGTATTCTAATTTATAACCTTTTATTTATGACAAGCGCTATTCTAAAACATAAAGATTTGAAAATAATCATTCTGTACTAAAAAGAAAAGTGAGGGCGAGTCTTCTCCTTTTTTATAATAATCTTCTTTGATATTTATAAAAATAGTAGGTTGTTTTTGGACGATCAGTTGCAATATTTCTAAAATAGCCTGTAACATAAAAATTACAGGCTGTAAAAGAATTACCAATACAAATTAAACACGATTTTTATATCCAGTGTTTATGGGGATAATTAAGTTCTCAATATTCTTCTTCTATCATCTTGGAATTCGACAATTTATCTTTAGTAATAAAGCTTGACAAATTGCTATAAATGCAACACTGTTTTCAGATTATAAAGTGAACATTGATTCAGCCTTTCATTATTGCTTCTATTTAATAAAAAACAGAAGCAAATAATGAAAAACTAACTAACCAAAACAAAATTGAAATCTCTTTACACAATCAGCAAATATTTTTTAATAATTGCTAATGATGTAATTTTAATATTATTTTATGTACCAAGGAATTCCCTGTGTTCCATCAAATCCACCATACTGACTGTCAATAGCCATTTTATAATTTACTGGATTAGTTACTTGTTCACCAGTGTCATATTTCAAACGTGGAGGATATTTTGTTTTATCTTCAGGATTTTGACTGGTAGCTGGATTTAGAGGAAAGACTGGATAGCCTGTACGTAAAAATGTATAATAATAGTTTGTTGTTCCTTGAAAGAAATCGATAAGCCATCTTTGCATCCATATTTGTTTCAAGCGGTCTGTTTTAGTTGCAGCATAAGCAGCAGCACCAGTAAAATAACCATCAATATAGGCTTGAGTAATAGGTGTTCCATGAGCAACAACAGGTTGAGCAGTATTTACTGGATAAGGGATGTTCATATAATAAGCAAGTTGTGCTTTTACTCCGTTTTCATATTGTGCTTTTGCATCACCTGAAAGCCAACCTTCTTCTATCGCTTCAGCAATGATAAAACATTGTTCTGAATAGGTAAGTTTAAGCATTGGATCTCCATTTCTTTTTAATGTATAACGAATGTTAATCAAAGAATACAAGTTTTTGGATTTTCCAAGTGCTAAAGTTTCTGAAGCTATTTCAGTAGGAGCTCCTTCATAAGCATCAAAGTCAGACTGCAGTTTACCCGCAACAATTAAGGCTCCAGCTGGTTCAAGGAAATAAAACAATCTACGATCATTCAATAATTTTAAATTATCAACCAATAATTGTGAACCTGCATCATAAATCCTGTTAGTTTCTCCGTCATAGAAAGGGTGAGTGGCATTTGGATTATCAAGATATACTAATTTTAAATCATCAGCGCTGCTAGTCATTAAATTATTAGCCGCTACTATAGCTGCAAAACGAGCTTTTTGTGCAGCAGTAACCTTCTCTTTTTTGATGGTTTGAATAACCTTTAACTGCATGGTATTACAAAGTTTGCGCCATTTAGTAACATCTCCACCATACATGATATCACCACCAAAATTTGTTCCCATTGCAAAGGATGCCTCTGCAGCTTGAAGATCGTTTAGTATGGAAACAAACACATCAGCTTGCTTATCATACTTAGGTTGAGTGATTCCCTCGGCGGCCATTCCTGCCTCAGAATAAGGAATATCACCCATATCTAATGTCATTCCTAGACCCCAATACGCTTTCAAAAATAAGGATAAACCTTTATAAGAAGGTTCTGTTGGGAGTCCTTTAGAAAATTCAACCATAGCTTTAGCATCCGTTAACTTCTTAAAATTTCCAAATCCACCATAAGGCCAATAAGAACCATAATATTGGTATGGATTTCCGTTTGTATCAAGTCGTGCCATGTGCTTACACCATAAATTTGCAGTAGACCAATCCGTGGGATTTGGATTCCAAAATCTATAGGTATCTTTTAACAATTGAGTAGCAAGCATATCCGACGGAACAGTTGCTGCTGTATCAGGGTTTGTATTTAATTCCTCAAAATTGCTGCATGAACTTGCAATCACAAAAGAAAATACAGTTAAAAATATATATTTTAAATTTTTCATTGTTTTATTTAATTAAAATGTTATTTTAATATTACCTCCAAGGTATCTTAAAGCTGGATCTGAGAAATCTTCAACACTTCCAGTAGCATTTCCATTAGTTCCCCATTGAGAAAATCCACTACCATCAGGATCAGAATATTTGAAATCTTTTGCCCATAAAAACACGTTTTGTCCTACAAAACTAACAGATGCAGCCTTAGCCCAACCTTGTATATATTTTTTAGGTAGCGTGTAAGTTAATGACAATTCACGTAGTTTAAAGAAAGTCTTTTCATAAGTATCTGCTGGTGTTCCATTACCTCCCCACGCACTACTGTTGTGCATACTTGTTGCATATTGTTTGTAAGTGGAATATACATCATTAGCAGCAAAAACACGGGTATCACTGGTGATGTTACCCATAGAATCATAAGTAAACGTACCAGATACTACTTTTACACCATCTCCAAGAAAGTTTTTAGACCCTGGAGTAGCAACGTCTAATGCTCTCTCTGGGGTAACAGAATCTGGATGTACTCCTGATTGCCACATATAACTCTCTGTTCTTGAATTTATCAACCCTCCATTTACACCGTCAAGAGAGGCAAAGAGACTAAAATCTTTGTATCTTACAGTAGTATTTACACCCCAAACAAAATCAGGATCTGAGTTTCCAAATTTAGTGTCATAAGGGTTAAATTGAAGATTTCCATTAGACCATATTTGTTTTCCGGTTGCAGGATCGCGCAAATAATCTCTACTAGCCAAAGCATCAACACGCTCACCAACTTGTGTCCATTTATTTTTTGCAGAGTATGTTGCATCTAACTTGGTATAGTAGCGTGCATAAGTGGACCAGTTCACGCCCATATCCCATTGCCAATCTTGTGTTTTAACAATGGCACCACTAAGAGCTATCTCCCAACCACGACGAGATTGTTCTTCATCAGTATTAATAAATCTACCCGTATATCCAGATGCTCCTGATAATGGTGCTGATTTCACAAAGTCGTAAAGTTGTTTGTCATAATAAGTCAAATCAAAATTCAAACGATTTTTAAATAGTATGGCCTGCAATCCTACCTCAAACGTAGTAGCACTTTGAGGAAGAAGGTCTGAACCGTATAAATTATTAGGAGCATAAGCCCCATTCGCAGTACCCCAAGTAGCACTATTAATACCAAAAGCGCTATTTATGGTAGTGTCATAAATTCCGGCTGGAGTTTTTGACATAGTCCAAGAATCTCTGACCTTTAATAAATCTAGCCAACTTTTTGTAGATTCTGGTAAAAGTTCTGAAACCACAATACTCATCGACATAGAAGGATAAAAGTAAGATGAGGCAGAGCTAAATGTCATTGTAGAATTCCAGTCATTACGACCCGTTGCTTCCATATATGCCCATTTATCATAAGATAATGCAAAACGACCATAAACAGAATTTACCTGTTGACCTCTAGTATAAGTTGATACTCCGGCAGGGCTTACCGAAGCCTTTAGTGAGAAAAAGCCTGGTACAGTAAGACCACCATTCGTCCAACCCTGAATATTATCATCCGTTTTGCTGAATATTGTTCCTCCCGCAAGGTATTCTACTTTAAATTTATCATTATCAAAAGATCGATCTCCTGTTAGTAAAAAATCTGTGTTGATACTATTCCCTTGACTTAGTCCTAATTGATAAGACCCCTTATTATTACCATTCCACGTGCTACCAGCTCCAGGTACAGTTGTATTACCAGATGAAGTTACGGAACCCCACGAGAACCTTAACTCCCCTTTATCGGTGTAAAAATCAACCCCCGAACGAACACTGGCTTTCAGCCAATCGGTTAATTGATAACTCATTGACAAGTCTGCATTAAAAATATCCCTGTGAACTTCATTCGTTTTTTCATACGCGTCAAAATAAGGATTGTTTTGATTTTTTAACGTATAGTTTTGAGTTTCATCCTGTTTAATCCAATAATTGTCCTTGTAGTCCAAAAGATTGAAATCCGTAGGGGACCAAATTAGCAAAGAATACATTGGATCATAAGCAGTATAGGCATTAAATCCTTGATTTGGGCTTACTCTTTTAGAATAAGACATGTTTGAACTAATCTTGAATTTGTCTAAATTAATATCGCCACCAAGACTGTAAGTATAACGATCCGCTTTTTGATTAGGGTATACACCAGTATTTTGTACCCAGTTAACAGAACTTCTTATAGAAGCAATGTCTCCTTTATAGCCAACACTAAAATTATTATTGGTTATATAACTCTGTTGAACAAAATTAGCAAAGTTATCTTTCCCGGAAGCCACATAAGGATAATCTGCATAAGCCTTCAACACAGGATCCCACTGGTTTCGGATTGTTCCGTCCATTGCAGCTCCCCATGAAGCATCCGAGTTTTTATCATAAATATTACTACCTCCACGACCATAAATACTTTGTTTTTCAGGGATAGCTAGAAACCCTGCACTAAACATGGTATTGTTTGCATAATCTACAGACAATCCCGCTAAATTAGAAGTACCGTTTTTGGTTATAACCATAATAGCTCCACTTGCTCCACGAAAACCATAAAGGGCCGAAGCGGTTGCTCCCTTTAATACCGTAATAGATTCAATATCTTCTGAAGATATATCGGAAAGCGTTTTGTTTTGATAAGGAACCCCATCTATTACTAATAAAGGTAGCTCTCCACGAATGGTAATCACTGGAGCAGAGTTAAAATCAGGAGTGTTTCTAACCAAAAGTCCAGCAACCTTACCAGTAAGAGAGGATGCAACATCAACTCCGGAAACTTTTGTCAAAGCTTCTCCGGAAACTTTTTGAGTAGCATACCCAAGAGCTTTGGTCTCCCTTTTGATACCTAAGGCTGTTACAACAACCTCTTTTAGTTCTTGTGAAATGGGGCTAAGTTTAACCTCTATTTGAGTTCTTCCTTTTATAGGCTCCTGTACGGAGTTGTACCCTATAAAACTAAACACTAAAGTGCCTTTGGATTCTGCCTTTATCTGATAATTTCCATCAGCGTCTGAAGACACGGCTATAGAAGTTCCTTTAATTAAAATGTTTACCCCTGGAATAGGGAGTCCTTTTTCGTCTATGACTTTCCCTTTTATGGAAACATCTTGTGCCTGCCCATAAACTGAAAATAAAATAGATAGAAAACAGAAAATAAGTAATTTTGTGTTTTTCATGTTAATTTTGATTTGTAATTTGGTTAATAAATAGTTGTAATTATATTTTAATTCCTCCCGAAAAAATAATGTAACCTATCATCAACCGAAATCGATTGAAAAAGTTTTTAAAATGTTGCAGAATATTTTAGGATAGATACAATTTTATGAGTTTTTTTTAGTTAAAGTTCCATATATCTACTTCGGCTCGATATGGTAATGAAGATTGAGCACCTTGCCTTGTTACCGAAATAGCGGCAACCTTATTTGCAAATCGTACGGCATCCGGTAAAGCATGTCCTTCTGATATTGCGATTACTAATGCCCCACTAAAACAGTCACCTGCGGCGGTAGAATCTAATGCATCAACTTTATGTCCCGGAATAAATTCGGCCTTAATTCCATCATATAATAGAGCTCCCTTGCTACCGAGCGTTATAATTACATTGGAAACTCCCATTTCGTTTATTTTTTTTGCTGCCAAAATAGCCGTTTCCATATCTCTGATTTTAATGCCTGATATAATTTCTGCTTCGATTTCGTTAGGATTTATCAAATAGATGTTTTTCAACAAATTAGACGATAAAGGAATACTTGGTGCCGGGGCAGGATTAAGGATAACTAATTTCCCTTTTTCTTTAGCTAATTTTGCCGTAAATTCTACAGTGTTCATTGGTATTTCAAGTTGAATTAAAACCAAATCAGCTTTTTCTACTGCTTCTTCTGCTAATGAAATATCCGAAGGTTGCAAACTGCTATTTGATCCCGAAGCAACAGAAATGGAATTTTCGCCAGTTTCATCAACAAAAATCAACGCAACACCAGAAGGTTTATTTAGATCCGAAAAAACATAAGAGGTATCAATCTCCTCTTCTTCAAATTGTTGTTGTGACTGATGTCCAAAAATATCATTCCCTGTTTTACAAACAAAAGTTACATTCCCACCTAAGCGTGCACAAGCAACTGCCTGATTAGCTCCTTTACCTCCGGGATTCATAAAAAATACCCCTCCTAAAACCGTTTCTCCCGGACGAGGAAGATCATTAGATTTTATAACCATGTCTGTATTTGAACTGCCTACAACAAGAATTTGCTTGCTTGTTTTTATTTTGGCTTTGGCTTTGGTTTTGGTTTTGGTTTTTTTCATAAAACAATTTTATCCGTTGATTAACTCACAATTAACAAGCAAATTTAATTTTTTATTTAGCAAAAAAATATACAAAAATTGCTTAATATTATAAACCCAAATTACTATTTTTACATAAATTTTTTATTTAAAACACTGTATTACAATTAAATAATTAAAAAACAAATATGAAAAACATAGAAAGAATTCGTATTATTATTTCTTCGATGAGCAAATCGGAAAAAAGAGGCTTTAACATTTACTGTACTACACAAAATGGAGACAAAGGATATATGCGATTATTTGACATTATCGAAAATTTTCCAAAGGAAAAATATGAAAAACTAGAGAGTGAATTTTTAGACAGCACCAAAAACAAGAATATAGAAATAGCAGCCGGGTATTTGTACAATCAGATGCTTGATTTTCTGGTTTCTAAACGACCAAAAAAAGAAATTCAATCACAAATATTCAAAATGATCGAAAAAGCAAATATTTTATTTGAAAGAAAGCTTATTGATGAAGCTTTTGATTCCTTAAACCAAGCATCTAACCATGCTGCCCTTTATGATGCTGAGATGATGCAAATGATTATTGCTAAAACTGAAATGTATTTCTTATCCATTTTGGGATTTCCTTCCTTATCAGAAAAGCAACTAATATCTAAACAGGTAAAACTGCAGGAATTGATGAAATATTCCAGGACCATAAATCAATCTTACTTTTTGAGAGACATTTTAAATCATCGATTATTACATAAAAGTCTGGTTAGCTTAAAAGAAAAAAAAGAAGAATTAAATGATTTAGTCTTGAGCGAGTTAAGTTTAATTTCCAATAGTCCTTTTTCGAACACCCAAGTTGAAAAGTTACACTTATTGTTTCAATCTACTTATTATTTAGAAACCGGAAACTATGTGTCTGCCGTTCGCAATTACAAACAACTTATTGTTTTGTTTACAGAAAATTCCCATCTCAAACAGAATCCGCCCATTTATTATCTAAATGCTCTTGAAGGTGTCTTAGAAAGTCTTCTTGCGATGGGAATTTATAAAGAAATGCAACATTTTGAGGAGTCTTTAAGGTTATTAAACAAAAAGGACTATCCTACAGAATTTCAATTAAAAGTTTTATGGTTGGATTATTATTACCAAATTATTGTGATTATCCATTTGGGAGATTTTGTGAAAGCAGAAACAATACAAGATCAATTTAGAGAATCTTTGCTAAATAAAATAACGCTATTGCCTCTTGACATACAATTGCAATTTCATCTTGTCAACACCATCTTACTTTGCTCACAAAATAAATTTACAGAGGCACACAAAACAATTAGAAATATCCTTGCCGAAGGTAAAATATTTCAACAATTGCCTTTGTTCAGGGTTGCACGACTAGTAAACCTCATGATAAAAGCCGAATTAGGAGATTTGAATTATCTAGAAAATGAAATTATTGCATTAAAAAGAAATTTGAATTCCGAAAGGCTCAGTAAAACCGAAAAGATCGTATTCAAATTTGTCCAATCTTATCCACTGCCACAATATCAAAAATCTAAAATAAAACTTTGGAGTTACTATGTAAAAAAAATGAAATCAATACGTGTAGAAAAATACGAGAGAAGATTTCTAAAACACTTTGATTTCCTTTCTTTCATAGAAAGCAGATTAACCAATGTTCCTTTAAAAGAAGTATTAATCAAAAATAATATTCTCAAGAATCATAAAGAAAAATAATTTATATATTTATCAAAGAGTAGATTTCAGGTTTGTTTATACCTAAATTTTAACATCTGCAGGAATGGCAAATTTACAGAACCCCATTACTTCATTATTATGGTTAAAACATAAGTCACACCTGCAATTTCCTTATCCAAACGAATAATTCATTTCTCGTTGTTATCGGTTTTAGTAGTTTTATTTGTCTATTAGAACTAACTGTTTTTCATTTGCTTTTGTCAAAATCCAAACAGGGATTGTTGTATTGCGTTACAACACCATATTGTCTGCAAAAAATTAGACAACAGAAACTTTCGCTTGAATGGAAAAACTTCCAAATAAAGCAAAACTACCTCGGGGTAAAGCCCACGAGGTATTAGTTGATTTTTTTTCATTCGAAGCTGAGCTTCGAGGAATTAAACCTTAAGAGATTAAAAAACTTTGAGGTTTGTTTTAATTAAACAATGCATTTTATTTTATCAATTCAAAGGTATCATTGACTCTAATATCTTCAGAAGACGAGCCAATCATCAAGTCAAAATCTCCCAGCTCCGAACCGTACACTAATTTAGCGTTGTAAAAGGATAATTTTTTATTGTCAATACTAAATTTAACCGTTTTTGTTTCACCTACATTCAATTTGATTTTCTCAAACCCTTTTAATTCTTTTACAGGTCTAACAACCGAGCCTACTTTATCTCGTAAATACAATTGAACTACTTCTTCACCAGCCACTTTTCCAGAATTTGTAATATTTACTAAAACTTCAATAGTTTCGGTGTTTCTCATTTTCTTTTTAGATAGCTTCAAATCAGAATATTCAAAAGTTGTATAACTTAAACCATATCCGAATGGAAATTTCGGACTAATCGACAAATCAGTATAAGCAGAAGTATAATTTAAATCCGCATCATTTTTGGCAGGTCTTCCCGTGTTGAAATGGTTGTAATAAATTGGGATTTGACCTTCCTCTCTTGGAAAAGTCATCGGTAATTTTCCCGAAGGGTTGTAATCCCCCACTAAAACATCGGCGATGGCATTTCCTGCTTCAGATCCCAGCCACCAAGTGTAAAGAATGGCAGGAACATTTTCTGCAGTCCAATTAAAAACTAACGGACGGCCTGCATTTATCAATACAATGACAGGTTTTCCTGTGGCTTGAATAACTTTTACCAATTCTTCCTGAACCCCTGGCAAATGAATATTGCTTCTACTTTTTGCCTCACCACTCATATTCCAACGTTCGCCAATACTTAAAATTACTACATCAGCTTGTTTGGCAATTTCTATAGCTTCGGCAAAACCATTTTTATTTTCGCCATCAATTTCGCAACCTTTTGCATATAATAGTTTGGTTTTAGTACCTAATTTATTTTGCAAACCATCCCATTGCGAAACCACTTGCTTATCGTAATCTGCATCTGGCAACTCGACAGCCCAAAAACCCATGTTTTGCTTATGTTCTTTAACCAAAGGACCAATAAAAGCAATGGTTTTAGTTTCTTTTGAAAGAGGTAAAATATTCTTATCATTCTTCATTAAAACAATACTTTTTGCCGCAATTTCACGAGCTGCTTTGGTATGCTCTGGATTATTCATTTCTTTTTGTTCTCTTTCAGGATTGGAGTATTTATAAGGATCCTCAAACAATCCCAATTCAAATTTCTTGCGAAGAATTCTTTTAACTGCATCATCAATCAAAACAAGCGAAATTTTATTTTCTTTGACCAATTGTGCCAAATTATTTCGGTACGCATTGCTTTCCATATCCATATCACTACCGGCAGTTATGGCTGCCATAGCAGCTTCTTTGCCATCTTTTACATAACCGTGCGAAATCATTTCGCCAATAGAACCCCAATCTGAAACTACAAAACCTTTAAAACCCCATTTGCCTTTTAAGATATCTCTTTGAATGTATTTATTTCCCGTGGCAGGAATTCCGTTGATGTCATTAAAGGAGTTCATAAGCGTTGCTGCACCCGCATCTACCGCAGCTTTGAAGGGGGGTAAATAGGTTTCCCACAACATTCTATCGCTCATATCCACCGAGTTGTAATCTCGTCCACCAATCGCTGCTCCGTAAGCCGCAAAATGTTTTGCACAAGCCATTACCGAATTGATATCACCCAATTTTCCTTGAAAACCTTTGACTCTGGCGATGGCAATTTGCGACCCCAAGTAGGAATCTTCGCCTGCGCCTTCCATCACGCGACCCCAACGGGGATCACGTGCAATATCGACCATCGGTGCAAATGTCCAATGAATGCCAGATGCCGAAGCTTCTGTGGCGGCAATTCTTGCTGAAAGTTTCATAGCATCTAAATCCCAACTTGCGGCTTCTCCTAACGGAATTGGAAATGTGGTTTTGTATCCATGAATGACATCTTGACCAAATAACAATGGAATTTTAAGTCGGGATTGCATTGCCAATTCCTGATATTGTCTAGTGTATTTTGTACCCAAAATATTCAGCATGGAGCCAATTAAACCCGCCTTGATTTCTGCTTCTTTGTTTTTGTTTATAGTAATTGGACCAGTAGCTTTCCAATCACCAGTGTATTGATTCAGTTGTCCGATTTTTTCTTCAATGGTCATTTGCTTTAGTAAAGCATTAACTCTTTGATCTATTGTTTGTTGTTGTGAAAATGCAATAAAACAGGTTAATAAAAGGGTTGTAGTTACTATTTTTTTCATCTCTAAATTCTTTGTTATTTTATAATCAAATTCATTTACTCCATAATGGAAACATTATGAAACAATTATTTATTTTTCGACTCGATAATACTTCTTGATTTTTTGAATTCTAGAAAGTTCAAATTGAAATTTCCTTTTTCAAAATGTACTTTGATTTTGTTAGTTCCTTGTTTTAAAACTACATTTTTTAAAGTCACTGTTTGCCAATTCTCTATTCCTCCAGAAGATGGAATTACTATGGTGTCAGAAATCTTTCCGTTTTCATCTTGAAGAAAAAGTTTACCTCCGCCCATATCACTTGAATAACGAATATCAACATCAAATGTCTTTTCTGCATTTAAATCAAATGTATATTGCAGCCATTCGCCATCTTCAATATATGCAACATGAAAACCATTAGTACTTTTATCACTGCATGAGTGAATGTCAACACCATCATTTCTCATGGCTCCGCCTTTGTTCCATTTGGTGAATTTAGTTCCTTCGTAATTGGCAACATCCTTATCAAGATAAGCATATCCGTTTTGTCCTAAATCATATTCTGTTGCAAACACTTTCCCAGGCAACGGATGGCTTTTATATTTTTTAGTGTCGGTTGTTTGCACTTGTCTGAACATCGCATCAATCACATCATACCTGATGGTCAGGTGCTGGGTTTTATAGTTCTCGGCTGTTTGCATCAAGACTTTTTTGGCAAAATCGGTATTGGGTTTTTCCCCTCCATTTTTCCAATAGTCCAATAATTTATCGTAGTTTGGTGCTTTTGTAACCGAAGTAACTCCAGCTAAATTTTCAATTTTTTTCATTGGCCAAAAA